>Ga0228710_1009592_pt1 | contig 13336 bp, 8 predicted proteins | sample MedpolnodulmetaG_FD_177995 | JGI IMG/M metagenome (GOLD analysis project Ga0228710, IMG submission 177995) | Root nodule microbial communities from Medicago polymorpha collected in Santa Monica, California, United States - pink nodules | ecosystem: Host-associated > Plants > Roots > Nodule...
TACAGAGTTGTAATTGTTCAGGTGAACAAAGATTGTAAGGTGCAGGATTTGAGAGGTTATCTCAAGCATCATAGTGGAAAATCTCACAAGATTGTGAGGAGTGGACTAGCCCATATTGGATGAACCACTATAAATCTCTGTGTGTTCTTTCTCTCTTCTCTATACTCTTTAATTACAGTATACACAACACACACTTGCACATTTACTTTATTAAACAGTTTTTGTGTATGAACTTCAGAACGTTCTGAAGTCAGAATATTAACTTAACACTTCCAAGTAAACTACTTGAGAATTGTTTTTAAGTTTCAGGATAATTTTTAAAGGGTCACAATTCAAACCCCCTTCCTTGTGACTATTTTATCTACTTCAGGCAGGTCCGCTGCTTCTGGTTCTTTTGTTTTGTTATCAGGAAGTGGAAGATGGTGGTGGTTGGTTCATGATTTGATTGTTGATAATCTTAAAGCTGGTTTTCCAGAATTAAGATCTAGTTCAAAAAGTTCTATTAATTTGCGTTGATTTGTTGGATGCTGATTCAACTTTCGCCAGATGTTGCTCGAAAGGGCTAGGTGCGTCGACACTCCATGTTGGCGGTTGTCTTTTTTGTCGTACCTTAAGAAATGTATCATCTGCTGCGGTTGTTTAGTGCACCGTCGGTGGACTGTGATCCAAAGTATCTTCACTCGCTTTGGACTACGATTGGATGTTTGGCCCGAAAGGGCGTTTATGGCTTGCTATTTCGTTAGGGAGCTGATGGATCTTGGATCGGTTCTGTGCTGGCAGACGATTCATACGCCTACTTGATACTCTGAACATTCACTCTGCGTCTTTTTTGCAATTCGGTTTCGTATCCATATGTGGGTGCGCTGGATTGTCTGTGGAAGGGTTGTTTAGAGTTGCTTTTATTTTACCACTTGTGCATTGATCTGATGTATCACCCATTAGGGTTTGTTTTGTGGTTTTCTGGGTCAGGTTTATGTCCCCCCAGTCTTGTACTTCCTTCTTGTTTTATTTGATCTTTATTTTGCTTTACAAAAAAATGCATTCCATTAGAGAATTAACAGCAGAGACTAATTTTGATAACGTAGATAAAATGTGACAATTTTAAAAACATTTAATGAAATGTAGAGACTATTCTTCAAATGGGCTCAAAATATAAGGACTAAAAACATATTTAACCCTATAAATATTGATTAAAGCTTCTTTTTTTTGAAATTTTTTTTAAAAATATTTTTAAAATAAAATCAAAAAGTCTTTTATTGATCTTTTAATCAATTTTTTTAAAAAGAGTTTTTTGATTTTTTTTATGATTATTCCAATAAAAATAATGAACAAAACAATAATAAAACATAATAATTTCATTGAATGTTTTTTTTTAAAAAATAAATAAATCAGGGACCAATACCAAAGTGCAGGGACTTATATAAAAAAAATACTAAAAGTGCAGGGACTAATGATATTTTTAAGTTAAAAAGTTTTTTTTTGTCTTTTAGTGTGCCACGTTAGTTTTTTTTAACAGATACTTAAGAGAAGGACTAATGTCAAATGTTTTATAAAGTCTAAGGACCAATGCCAAACAAAAAAAGTGCAGGGACCAAAATCAAAATTGGGCGAAAGTGCAGGGACTAAACACACATTTAAGCAGCGATGCTCGATCTCAGTGATGCTCTCCCGAATGTTCCAACAAGACAGAAAGAAGTCTTCAAGAAAATAAATAACAAAAAGAAAAATGGTTTCCCTCTTTCATTTTGATGCAAAAATGTTGGTTCCTTCAAAAGGTTTATTGAGGCCATAACATATCAAACTTACCCGCGGTTCATCGTGGGTAAAACAGATAATAACTTTAATTACCCACAACAAAACTGTGAGTAACTCGAAAATATAATTTATTTATTTTCACTATTTTGTTCACTAAACCCTTCAAAATGCTAATAAACCCTTCCATGATGTTGTTGTAATGTTTCCTCTTGTTGTATCGGTCTTCAATGACCTTGCCTTTACCTGATATCTCATGAGAAGAAACCCCATCTATGAATCCTCACTCGGTTCCGTGTGTATGTATTACCTCGTTTTCTCTTGTAGTGAATGAAATAGAGTTTTCATTCATTATTTTAGTATTTTACGACGGAATAGAACAAAATTTTTCATTTTAATTCTTGGAAAGTGAATGAAAAAAGGATTAATTATAACTTTGTTTTTCATTTCATTTGTTCCATTATTATATATAATTAAAATACAATAGAAGTCCAAATAATAAAAGGTTGTAGACACATTTGATATGTTGAAGTGTGGATTCGAATTCACAATTTTCCATTTCTCCGCTTATATATGTGTTCTTGACCGGCGCAATGTCCAAGCTTGACACATACGAGACCCAAATATATATGTGGCCCAAACACCCCACACCGAGAAAAGGCCCAATCACAAGAGGGTCCAAACACAAAATATGTTGTGCCTTCATCATCATCTGACTGTCCCAGTTCACCAAGACGTCTTGACATCTACACCGCTAGTTGCATAAAAAGGTCTCTGGACCACAATTAAAGGTACACATGATCTGCCAAATTTGTTTACATCTCATATTAACTTGAGCATCAGAGTGTTTGCAATACCCGAGTTCGCATCTGGACGGTCGCCGCTCAACAAAGAACATCATTCTAATCACGCATGGGAGTTTTGTCGCTAGACTCATTAAGATAAAAAGATATATAATATGAGTCATTTGATAATTAACAATTTTAGAGGTTGGATTCCATTTTCTATACTCAAGTTGAAGGAGGGACGATATGAGAAGAGGATAGAATGAAGTCGAGCGAATCCCATCATGCCTCACTCCATTTCAGTCATTTATTAAAAGGGTCGTGCTAACCGGTGCCCTCGGGGCACTGGTTAAGCATACAAAAAAAGGAATTTATTACCATAAAAGAAAACTTTGTTGACTTATTTATGGATTAATTACACAGTTTTCAATGCAATAATTACTATATAATTTCCCTTATTAAAAACCAAACAATAAAACCTCATTTCACTGCACTCCATTCTATCATATTCAATCCAAAGAAAACTTTAAAGTGAATCACTCAAATTCGTTTATCCCTTAATTAGCAGTGAACTCAATGATCAAAAGCAAAATAGTATGATTTGTGAACTCGTTACCGACACATGCACAATGTCGGTATAAAAATAAAACTTGCACAATGTCGGTATAAAAAAAACATGTACATTTTGTCACTTTGCCGAGTAGATATTTTTTTTTCTTCAATCAGGTATCTTTTGTTTTTTGTTTTTGTAAGAGAAAATTATTTTATCAGGTTAACTTCCACGATCCACAATCAATATCTTTTACTGCAACAAATGTTGATATAGTCAAAAAAATTCATTTTTCTTAAATATCCTTAAATCTTCTTCCAAAAGTTCAAGCTTAGTTTGGCATTATATTGATTAATTAATAAAGTTCATTAAATGATTCAGTGTGAACCGGTATGCGAATATATCTTACATATCTCTCTTTCAAAATTTAGACAGTGAGAGGAATTTTCTTTTGAATGTTACATGAGTGGAGGACATTTTGTTTCCATCTTAATATCATTCTTGGCGCCATCTTTGCGGAAGGGATGTCCCTACTTTTATTAGATTTTCTTCTCTCTTTTATGTTACTTTTTTTTCTTTCTAGATAAGTATAACATCATTTTAGGTTAGTTCTATTCATTCTCATTTTCATTATAATGAGGTCATTATTTTTTCATATGTGGCATAAATAGACACTGATTCAGTGGTCCCCCATGGCTAATGATTTGCGTTTTCAGCTTCTCATTCATATTTGGTGTTAACACGTAAGAACTAAGAAACCATGATGTCTACGGTGCTCGTAGTAGTTCTTAGCAGCACTTCCTTTGAGTCTGACCCTAAATTAGTTAGTTACTCAAAAGGAATGAAACCTGAAGAGACAAGAGGAAACCACAAATAACAAAAGCTTATAGTTCAAGCAATATTGTTTTGTGTGACATGTTCAAAACAACAAAATTCTTTTTTTATTTTTAACTTTTTGTTAAAGAAAAACAACATAATTCTTATTTCTTAGGTATACACCTGCACCAAAACAAATGAAATTGATCTAATGAAAATGAACTATATATGTGCGTGTTTGGAATCACTATAAGTTTAAAGAGTATATGCCTTGATTTTGTTGTGATTTAGTTCATACTATTAAAATGTAGTTTTTATTGAAATTATGATGGCATGTAATTTTATGAAAGCCACTGTGAATCAGGAAAAAATGAAATTGATTTTGTAAAATTGATATTAGAGAAAACGGACTATATGTGTGTGTTTGGATCACTATAAGTTTAAAAAGTACATTGATTTTGCTGTCATTTCGTTGAAACTTTAAAATGTAGTTTTTATCGAAATTACATTGACATGTAATTCTATAAAACCCAATATTAATCAAAGCACGCACGTCATTGTAAAATAATTTATGATTAAATAAATTTATATGAAAATCAATTTTATAAGTATAAAGTCATTTTTTTTTCTATTCCATAACGATATATCCAAATATGCAAACTTTGTTTTGAAATATTGAGCCAATGTATGTATCTATCTCTCTAAATTGAGAGTATCTAAACTCGTTTTGGAAGATGGATTCAACTTGTTTGCACTCAGAAATCGATGACTATACACGGTCATCAAACTTGAAATCGTCCGATCATAATCAAACAATTGAGATTTAATGTTTAAAATTTTATATTAGACCAAAAAAAAAACTCTTCAAACTTTGAATCATCTGATCCTTATCAAACGATTCTGAGGTGCTAACTAGAGTTGCCAGTGTGCATTAGCAACTATACCTAATTCAAATTCTTGGAAGAGAGGGGTGGGGTGGGCAGCCAAATCTTTGTGGAGTAGAAAAACTTACAAAAGATGCGCACCAAAGCCATATTGTGTAACATTTTTCACTCTTCAATCAAACCTGAAATCAGAAATGTTAAACTATTGATCAAATCAAACTTATACAAACCCTTAAACGAAAAAGTAAAATTGTAAAGACACATGAATTTTAGGGGGAAAATTGCAACCGTGATTGAAGGGAAAGAGGATAAGATTGAGAATATAGGCCATAGCCAAACCACAAGAAGACGAACATGTCCATAATGAAAAATATGTATCAAGGATTTTTTGGCCATGAAGCTAAACCCATCCTCATAAATAAAAAAATCCACTAAGATGACAGAAAATAGAAAAGGACGAACGAACTCACCATCACTACAAAAATGGAGGCAAAAACGAAATAGGAGACAAATTCATTAACAAGGATCACAAACTAAAACCTCAATCCTTCTCAACCATTTTACATCACAAATATATCCTTCATAACTTTTTCTTTCTCCACTTCTTCTTCATTTAATCTTATCTATATTATCGTAATTCGTATCCCTAATTAACATTATATGCTTCTTAATCTTAGTGCATGTTTGATATCGTAGTAGGTTTACCATAATCATATTAATACAAAGATGTTACAGAAGCTATAGAGCGTAGCTTTTGCAAAATCACGTAGGGAACAGACCGTAATACCAAAGATGTACTTAATCTTAGTGGTTCTATTGAAATAGAATTCGAATTCAAATGAGTGTAGCGTTATTGCCAGTGGTTGCCGTTGTGAATCAGATAATTTTGATCGGTGTTCCTCTGAGATTGGTAACCGCTGCGCGGCAGAGGAACATTCCTCCCAGAAGATCTCTCCATGTTTCCATGATTCACACTTTGCTGCGACATATGATGATGAACGCAGCGGTAAACCACCGGTGGCTCCGCTGTATACTTCCCACCGGTACCTCCACCGGTAAGGCTGCTATACGATGATGAAGACGACGTTGATGACACGGAGGATGATGAAGAGACAGATGCTGATTTTGAAAGAGACGGTAACGGAGGTTTAGAAGCCTTGTTTGAAGATCTAGGCGGAGAAATGAAGGCTTTGATCTTTAACGGTGATTGTGGCGACGCTGTACGATCATATTCTTCGATTAGGTTGATGAGATCTTCGTCGGAGGTGATGGAAACCAAAGCGTCGAGGTCTTCAGCGGGTAACTGACAGCGAAGTTGCGTCACGGATGAACTGCAGAGCTCTTCCAGCTTCAAAAGCAGTTCTGTAACAAAAACAGTTTCAAAATCAATTTCATTTTCTTAATGAAAAATTGAACTAATTATTGTAACTAACTATTACATTTAATAATACTGACCGGAAAATTGAATAGCGCGATCGACAGAGAGAACGCGAGTATGGCCACCGAGGTAACGGAGTTTGCCATCGGGGTAACGGGGGAGGATTTTGCCACCATAGCTACAGAGGAATTTGATGGTGGATTTGGGAGAACCCGAAGCGGATTCGGAGAGTCCGATCATGATAGGTTTGGAGGATGAATTATGTCTATGAGTTGAGTGAAGGAGAGAACAGAGGAAGGTGTTGTGGATTTTGGTATGGCGCCTTCAAATCTATTTGTGCTGCCATCTGTCCCTTATTTATAGGGATATTTTTCTCTAGGGATAGTACCCTACATATGACGTTGCTTATTGTAGAATCTTAAATTTTGAATAAAGAAAAAGTAAATCTAATAAGTCAAAAAAGAAAATCATTTTGAAATTTCAAAAATTCAATAAACAAATTTAAATTCCAGTATTAACGTAAAATTTTTAAAAAAATATTATTATGGTTAGAAAAAATTATGATTGAATATTCTGTTTTTTTGGTCGGCTAATATTCCTTTTCATTTTAGGTATACAAAGATACCTAAATTCAAAGCATGCATGACTTTTTTGTCAAAAAAAAATAAAAATATACATGACTTTGGTAACATTCCCATAGCTTTGAGATTATTCTCAATAAAAAACCGTTTTGAAAATTTATAAGAGTGCGTCTGAATTTTTTTCAAAATGTTCAAACACTCTAATCGAAGAGTGTCATTTATTGACTAATGCTTTTTTATCTGACTAGACGGCAACTTTGGGCCGAACTTACTAATTTGCTAGGCCGCTTCTAGGGTCTTTGGTTGTTTATTGGTAATTTTAATGTTGTACTTGAATTGCATGAGAAAACAAGGATGCCCCCCTTCTCGCGATCTCTTGTCGTGATTTTTTAGATTGGTCGGATGCAAATCTTCTCTCTCATCGACAACTATGGGTGCTCAGTTCACTTGGTAATTATGTGGTAGATTGGGTCCTGATAGCGTTACGTTCTGGTTGGATAGGGTTATTTGTAATGAAACTTGGTTGACTGTTGGTGTTATGTCTCCTCTTGTGCTTTAACTCATCATCAGTCTAATCACCACCATGTGCTTGTATGTCAAAATTTCTTTGGTTATTCATTCTCATGTGTTCAGAGAAGGTAATTGTTGTGCAAACAAACTTGTAAATCACGACCATTCAATTTAGGGTTCGAAATGGTGGGATTATTTGATGAGCTTTAATAGGCAAGACATTTTACCGAATCATTATGATCTTCCTAATTTCAATGTGCATATCATAGTTTATGATCTCATCCATTAGGATATCAATAAAAGCATCCTTAATAAAAACTCAAAGTTGTCTATTGACCGATTAAGTATCTTTTCTTCCATTACCATCATCTATAAAAATATACGACCTTTAAGTCTTGTTCATCAAGAGACAACTTTACCGATTTCAAAATGTCTAGCGTCATCTTGAATTGAATCGTGTACATATCCACATAATTCTCACAACATTGTCTCACCTTTTTTTATACCCTTCATCTTTTATAGAGTATCTATGAAATATCTTATAAGTATCAGATGAAACATTTTTTAAAAATTAAAAAACGGAATTCCTGATACTACTATGATACATATCCACGAAGTATTGATGTCATATACAGATAAGTTCCATTTTTGGAGTATTTAATCTTCGTATATGAGAGTTTGAGAGGCATATCAACTTGGCCGGAGGGGAAAAAAAGATATCTCACTACTAACTCGAGGATTAGATTCAAAGAAAGTTCAAAAGACATAAAGCCATAGGGATATCTTAAACCGCCTATTGGAGGTCAAAAACTCTAATTTTGGTGGGTTAGTAAAAGAAACATGACCTAATTACAATTTTGGTCTTCATATTTTAACTCACTCACGAAATTGGTTCTTTTATTTTAAAATCACAAGGTGTTGGTCACTCAAAGATGATGATGTGACATATTTTAATTGATGTGTCATACCATCCGATGATGCGGGAGGTCACTCTTGTTGTGTTAATATATATCTTATTTTGGCTTGTTAAAAAAATAAATCCGATAATGTGGAATGATCAACGACATGAAACATTTATTATTTAATATTGGCAGAAAGAGTTAGATTGATCAAATTCTTGATTGAAAAGAGAAGATTTAAAGGCCACATGAATTCCTCCTTGAGTGAAAGCCAAGTATTTGAAGATCGATAAGGAGAGGATGGCAGAATATGAAATTTGTCATAAATATGGAATTTAACTGTAAATAATACCCCATCACATGAGTTTATATGGTGTAACTATAAGGCCACGTCTTGCTTTGCAACGATATATAGCCACAATCCAATTCATACTTAGCAATTTAGATGGAACTATATATTGTGGGTTCCACATACAGTTGGTTTGAAGGGATAATAACATTGACCCGGCGCTGAGAGATTCTTCATGGGTCTATTTCTGAGATGGCATAATGCTCTTGGATGCCATCTTTCTTTTTTAATATAATAATATATTTCTATTATATGTTAAAACAAATCTTTAATGTATATATCCATATCCTTTGTAATCATTGCAAATGACTCTTGTTATAAATAAAAAATAAAAAATGACTCTTATAATCTTGATTGTATTTTTTAACTATATTATTAGTGTGAAGTATCTACTAATATTTTAGGTGATTAATTCACGTCCAACTTATGGTGTATTGAACAAGGGAATGTGGGTTCCATTACTCATTCTGCCTGAAACATGGTTTCGGATGTGGAGGGCAACATGTTAACGAATTTTAGTCAAGCAGATTTTAGTACATCCATTCTCATGATAGACGAAAAATTCATAATATTATAAGAATTTCTACCAAAAATAATTAGATTTGAGTTTGATTTCGCTCCAAATTTTTTTTTTAAGCTCTTTTGGTTGAGATCAAAAAATTTAAGCTCTTTTGGTTAAGATCAAGTTGTGATGGGAGACAGTTTTCAAGAAAGTAATTTATTTCTCTTACGCTCTTCTTGCAATCTTTACTATCGTTTATGAGTTGGCGCCAAGTTTAACACCACAGCTTTCTAACTCATGCTTTAGGAGTATCTTTTTAAGAACTTAATCTTTTATCGTTTCCAATATTTTTCTTTTTCCTTCTTTTCTCATTTAGCAAAAATCAAAATTACTAGTGTATTGTAACCATTTTTTTTAAAGGAAGTAACCAAAAAAATCATTAGTATATTATTTGACTCAATTTCAGATGATACACATAATTATATGCTGTTATTAATTTATACATACACTAATTTTTTTTCAAAGGAAAATATGAATCGTTTTCTAGTTTTATTTCTCTTTTTGTGATGCTGCTTTATTCTTTAAAAAATGATCTTCTATAAAATACCAAAAAAAGGAAACGGAGGTAAACCAAAGATATGGTGCATAATGCGTGGAGGTGAAGAAGGGAGAGGATGCATGATTTAAACATATTTAGCGTTTCTTAATTGGAGAATGGATCATGTGGTCCTATCGATCAATGAGTGTGTACATGGTCTATACTCTATGAACTACACAATAGATTGGAGACTAACCTAGTCAATGAAAATCTTAAAATTAGCATTAAAGCTTTATTTGAAAGTTTGAAAGGGAGTGGAAGGGATGAGTTTTATGCTTTGTTTGGAAGGAAGAGGGAAGAGAAGGTTTTGTGGGTGAGAAATTTAGGAAAAAATAAAAAATATTTTATATTTTTTGCAGAGAGTAATTTTTTTAGAAAATGATAAATTAATATTTTTGAATAATATATTCTTAATTTTGAAGCTCAAAGTTCATCATAACCAACACGAGACAACCAACTTTCTGGCCGTCATCTTGCTGCTTAGCATGTGGTGCCTCTAAGGGAACGAATCCCTTGAGAACATGTAATTTTTTCCCATTTTAGAGGATAATACTTAAGTTTCGGTGTCAGTCCAAATAATTTGATAAAATCACAGTTTCCATATTAAATTTTCCAACTAATGGTAATGATGAGTGTTAGATATCATAAGATGAGACTCTTGATAATGCTCTTGAATAATCTAAAATTCAACTTAGGAGATCCAACAAACAAAGGCAACCATCTATAAGATATGTTTCTGATGAGTATGTGACATTGACTAATGAGGGTGGATCTAAGTCTTTTCAAGAAACCATGGATGAGGGGAAATTGATGATGAAAAAAAAAATAGTCGCATTGGAAATTAAAACTTAACTTACATGGATCATTACGAATGTCCATGAATCAGTGGTAGATTGATTAGTTCTTGTAGTGCAGAGTTGTTCATTATGGAATCAAGATGGCAGTGGCGGAGCTAGACAAAAACGTTTGGGGTGGCCGCAATCAGTGACGGATTCAAAAAATTTGACTTGTGGGGGCAAGATTTTATATGACAAATTTTTATACATAATTTTTAGCAATGCAAAAGTGCTAAAATAATAACATTATTATTATTTAGCAAAATACTTAACATTATAAACACTATACCATTATATATTGAAAAAATTAAAGACTCGTTAACATCTACAAATTAAAATTGTTATTTACGTGTCTTTATATTTAAAAAGTATGTTAAAAATCATTTAAAATTTCATTGTAGATGCATTTACACATTTGATTTTATAAGATTCATGAAAACATACTCTTTTTATAGTATAAATTTCTATTTACTAGGGGCAATCTATTAGTTTAAGAGGGGGCAATAGCTAAAATATCAAAGATTTAACGAATAATATAGAAAAAATAGTGGGGTCAACTGCCCCCAATTCACTCAATGTACATCCATCCCTGACCGCAATCAAAATAAACTAAAATATATAAATTATATTGTATACAACACGGTTAAGTTGCAATAAACATAAAATCGATTATCACAAATTTAAATTATGTAATACATAAAGTCGACCGTTAAAAAAATTAAACTACAGTTTAACAAAATGATATATAAGTCATAGTTATAGTATGTTGTATTCAATAACAACAATTTCATATATAGAATTGTGCTTGGGGTGAGAGATAGAACATAGAGAATTTCAATTTAAAACCTTTCAAACTATATCTCACATGGTATTATGGAGTCACAACACACAATACATAAAGATTTCATACATCCCTTGTTTACATCTAATGCTACATCACTCTTTCTCGGATCTGTGTCTAGAAAGGCTAATAAAAACAAACATGTGAATTGGAAGGGATCAAAAGGATAAGCATGCCATTAGTTCTATTCCATTCCATATGGAAAAAAAATCATCATTAAAGTGTCTAGCAAAGTAAAAGAAAAGAAAACACAGATTATAAGTTCTTCCACAACAAGAATTATATTGGATAGAATTGATGCAGAGAAGTTTATTTTTCATAGAATATTCCAATTTAATCTTTAGCGTAAAACCTATAATTGAAGAGTGCATCTATAGCAGGATAACTAATAGAAATATACAAACCCATGAACTGTAACATCTATAGAGAACATAAGACACAGCTAGGAGTTTCATGTGTAACCGATGAGTGCCATGGTTGTAAATTTCATATTAACCCAAGGGTAATTTGGTAATTTCCAGAAAATAATGGGGAGGCCATTGCCATCCCATGTCCTCACGTGGCTCCGTCACTGCAAGATGGATCATTAGTGTTGCGCAAACATCAAATTCACTACTCAGTCCATGCGAATTAAATCCTTTCGCTCAAAGTGTTATATGGGTGGAGACGAAGGTTTAAAGAAAGTGTGATTTCAAAACTTCTGTTAGGTAGGGTTTCTGAAAAATGATGAGCAGTGTTTACTTCAGCACAAGGGTTTTATTTGCATAACCACTCATGCGCAACGTACCTTAAAGTACACTATGTTTCCACTTAAATGAATTGTACCTTATGGTGTACCATATTGATCTGAATCAAGCTAGTGCGTTGTAAGATCTAACCATCGAATATAAAATGGTAATTTCTACTTATTTATTTCAATCTTTTATCAATTAGATCTTATTATAAGGAAAAATATTTCTAATATGGATAGGTTAAAGAAGAAATTGGGTCAGTCATTTTCCATGAAATACATGAGAGAAGCTCAACAAATTATTGAAATAACAAAATAACCCTTGTCGTGATGGATCCATAAAAAATCTTGCGCTATATATATTATTTTTCATATTCATATATTCTCTTTTTCTACGGGCATAATGACACTTGTCTTAACTTTTCAACCCATTTTTTTCTGATTCGGTCTCGAACTTTCATCACTTGATTCCTTAATCATTAGGACTTGATCAACTGCATTAATTTCCTTCACATACTTCATAGAGGAATGCTATATCAAGTGAACGAATATTTCACGAACGAGACATGTTTACAGTGAAAGAATGACTCAATTTTAAAAGGGTTAATCTGTCTTTACCCCCCTGTAATTTAAGCGAGTTCCGGTTTACCCCCTGTAAAAAAAAGTTTAGACTCCAACCCTGTAATTTAAGATTCTTTCGTTTTAGACCCTGAGGCTATCTAACTGGACAAAATTCTGATGTGGCTCGCTGACTGTGCATATTTGATTATGTGGCACGATGACTGTATAATTAAATTTCTTTTTATTTTTTTTAAGGGTACAAGTGGAATTTTTCCTATTTTTTTAAAATAAAAAATAATATAAATAAAATTATATTAATTTAAAAATAAAAAATAATTTAAAAAATCTGAAAATTAATTTTTGAAAATAAAAAAATTGGAAAAAAAAGCAGAAAAAAATTAAAAATCGAAAAAAGTCAGATATTTTTATTAAAAATAAATAATTTGAAAAATCGAAAAAAATTCGATTTTTTTTCAAAAATTAAAAAAATTCAGATTTTTATTTTGAAAATTATGTTCTCGAATTGATTTTAAAAATCTTCCTAATTTCAGAAATAAATATGAATTTTTTTTATTTTTTGTCAAGTTCCAGAATTATTTTTAAAATTCTTCCAAATTTTGGAAAATAAAATATGAATTTTTTTTATTTTAATTTGGAAAAATAATTCATACAAATTTAGGAATAAAATTTTCGAATTCTTTTCTAAATTCTAACTTAATATATTTCCCATCAATGACATGAAAACCTATATGGTATTACCATTT
>Ga0228710_1009594_pt1 | contig 13335 bp, 8 predicted proteins | sample MedpolnodulmetaG_FD_177995 | JGI IMG/M metagenome (GOLD analysis project Ga0228710, IMG submission 177995) | Root nodule microbial communities from Medicago polymorpha collected in Santa Monica, California, United States - pink nodules | ecosystem: Host-associated > Plants > Roots > Nodule...
CATGTCATTTTCACTATAACAGTGAGAAATTTGCATGCAAAAAAAAAAACTTAGGACTGAACATTATATTCCTCCACCTATTCTTATTTCTGCTTAGTGCTTATACATACATATATATATATATATATATATAGATTCCAAAATGTTTTTTAAGTTCTCTTGGAGCACTGTAGTTTTTGTCCTCAAGCTGAAAATTTAGCTAGCTCATTTTTATAGTACTTTCTGAAACTCTAGTCCCCACAACCACGAGGTTCGTTTGTTTCTAAACATGTATATGTACTTCTAAGATTTGCTTGATTTGAAGCAATAACAAATTGTTTTTTATTGCTTGATTTTACTAGAAAGATATTACTTAATTTTCAGTTGATCGCTTGATTTTAAGACTTTGTATAGAAAATACCAAAAACTTTTTTTTTTTTACTTTGTTATATAGTACAAGTTTTAATTTCTTTTTTTTTTTAAAACTAAAAGTGACATTTTTAGTAGGACAGATATATTTTTCGAAACCAGGTCATTGCATAAAGATCAATTACGTAGAGTTTAATTTGCAGCATTAAATTTTTAGTGGTCCATTGCAAAAAAGTTGTTACTGTAGATGATGTTTCTGGGGTTCACTATAATAAACCAGATCTACTACAGTATTAAATCATAAATTATTGTTGTACCAAAAAAAAATTCTATAAATTATTAATGTTCTGCAGTCCTAAAAATTTCGGCCATTTAATTCTTTGCCATAACTCTTTATAAGAGTTTTAAATTAGTGAAAGGTTTTATTGGAACCATCTCCAAGCCGTGCAAATGAAGCAGACGAAAATGTTAGTAACTTTTTTTGTTTATTTGAGGGGAAAAATGTTAGTAGGGCAGCAGGGCCTATGGATAATTAATTTGTGAAATTGGTATCTTAATATCGAAAAATGACCTTTAGTTTGTACTTTATGATTGAATTTAATATGATGGTGATGGACAAAGTCAATGTATGGCTAAGAAATTGTAGAAACAAAAGTTTTTGAAGTTTTATCAAGACAAGATAATGGTTTTGGTAAGATTATTTACATAAAGGATGCAAGCGTTGTGGTTAGGAGAGAAATTTTACCAGGTCAATATGTATTTGTTTGCTATAATGATCATCACAAGCTGCCACTTTGTCTGCAGTAGTTATACCAAACCAGTCAAGTAGAATGGAAGTAAATCATATCATCTTATTAGGTAATAGGTTCAGACTTCAAGCTCCTGGCCTTAGGTTCAGATCAATGCATGCATGTGTATATTTATTTATTAGTAAAAAAGCCTATTTTAATTACAAAATTATTACAGTATATTAGTACTTATGTTCAATTTTGCTTTAGGTTATTCGTCACTTTATGATGCGATACTATGCTTGATTGGCATCTCTCGCAAGCAAGTACTTCACATGTAGGGTATTCATATATTGATGTAATGTATAACGCACATTGAGTAAAAGATAAGATATGACAGTTGGGAATATAATGATGATAATAATAATCTGATAAGGAAAATGAAAAGCGTGGTAGAAGCCATCAGGATGGGCCATGGGAAATAGTCCCTTTCTCAATTTTTACAAGCACCAATTACATATTTCACATATATTAATGATAAAGTTAATGATGCAATGCCCACAAATCCTAATTCAATTGCCAAAACGACACATGGATTCTTTAATAAAGAGGGTTAGATTAGATAGAGGGGAGTTAGATCATTAGAGCTAGAGATAGACTTAAAAAAACTATAAGAGAAATTAACTATTAGAGCATCTCTAATGGGAGGTCCTTACTTAACAAGGACCACTCCCTTTTAATGACCCTCATTGAAGGAAGAAAAAATGAGTCTCCATTAAGGAACGGGTAACTATATAAGGACCCTCTCTCTCCTGAGCAACTAACGGGTCCACGTTTAAAAGAAGTAATAAAATATGTATTATGTGGTCCCACTTACAAAAGAAGTAATATTTTAATAATTAACAGTTGTTTTGATTTAAAAAAAATAATTAATAGTTGTCTTAAATATTATTTTATCTATTTGTCATCGTTTTAAATAAACTGTAATTCATGCAAATTTTTACTATTATTTTTTAACGAAGGAATGTAAAATTTGTAATGTTAATTTTTCTATTTTCAAATTATTAGCAAATGTGGCAGAAATTTAAGTTCATACGAATAAATACATATTTTATAATTTAATTTTTTTTAAGGATTATAATTAAATATTATAAGGTAATTTATAATTTAATAAATAGTATATTTTTGTTTAATGATGTAAAGTTAGTGGGGCATATTTAAGTACTTTTCATTGGAGTCCTTATTAGTATACTCTTATCCATTTAAGGAGTCCCTATTAAGGAACTACCATTGTGGATGCTCTTAGGAATGATCTAAAGATAAATGAGTTAGGGAAAGACATGATTTTTGATAGAATACTATGGCGTCATTTGATTCATGTAGCCAACTCCATTTAGTGGGATAAGACTTAGTTGTTGTTGTCGTCGAAATTGTTAGGATGTATGTCGTGATTGGGGATCAAACCCCGACTTCTTTGTGACTGTGTTCTAACTCCAACTTCTCATTTATGTATGGGGAATTTTAAATGACTATTTTCATTTCATCTATCCACCAAAAAAGTTAATAGTATAATCATGTGTATATTTTGTGTAAATATCATCGTTGAAATTCGATGTTGGGTACATATCCAACATTTTTCTCTTTTTAATATACTAAATAAATAAGAAAAGAAAGTAACATGGGTGCGTAAGTTTCTTGTTCTGTTCCATTTTTTTTTTCTCCAGCTTCTTGACCAGTGAATATTTTGTCCTAACATCTTAACCTCAAATGGGTAACAGAAAAAGTGAATTGGATCACATTATCTACTATTTTCCGGTCTAATTCACTTGCCGCTCAACCTAACATTTTGAATAAGATCCACCACGGTGATTACTTATGTTTGGCATTATAAATCGACTCCCTCTATTGATTTTTCACGCGTTCTATGAAGTTCGGATTATATAATTCAACAACATAAACACCCCATAAAAAGCTCAAAAACACGTAAAATTATTTTAGATTTTAGAATCTAAATAGGACGCGGGAGAAACTCATAAAATGGGAAAAGTAATGGCCTTGTAAATTTGATCAAATGAGAGCAAAAACTTAATTGTGCTCACGGATTGAAAACTATAAAAATGGTGATAAAGTCTTTATCATCAACGGAAAGTGAGAAGATACTATACCAGTATTGGATTATCGAAAGGGATTGTCTTAGCTCAGAAAAAGCGATGTGTCCTTTTTTTTTAAAAAGTAGCAATGTGTCTTGATATAGTGCTATTAATTAATAAATACCTTCTTAATTGGTATAAGTGAGAAATAAGTTGCATTGTTTTGGATCTTTCTAGTTTCGTAAGCATGTGATCGTGTTAACTTCCTCAGCGATCTTGAAAGGCAAAAGGCAAATTAGGGATGACCTAGACTTGTGTAGGTTTCCCCTGAAAAAAATTATACACTTTCCTTCCACAAGACAAGGCTCATGGTATGCAGGCATGCATGACTTATATTTTAATAGTACTAAAAACTAATCAAATTAAAACCCTTTTTTTTTTCCAAATCCAATTCAGTCATTGCCAAACCGGTATATAATTGATTTCAAAACCGGTTTTAAACAAAAACATGACCTGACCAGATTATTTTTTTTATAAAAGGCAAAATCCGTTCAAAACTCATAACCAGATGTGTAATGAACCAATAATTGCTTTCATAACCATGTCAAAATAATAGAGTATTACTTTTCCCAACCTGTTAACTTCTCGGGCGCTCTGTAAAATTTCCAAAAATGCCCCTTTGCAGTCCGGATTACGTAATCCGAATTGCATTAACACCATGAAAAAAAAAAGGTCTAAATGATGGAATTTTGGATTTTGAGGGCGGAGTCCCGTAAGAACTCTTTTCTAAGGGAGTCTTGATCATAAAAACCCAAGGATGAAAGCTAGGAAGATTAATATTGTCCTTAAAATGACTATCAATGTTACAAACATGTTCATAATTGATGCTGGTGCTGTCCGGATTACGTAATCCGGATTGCAATAGCACCATGTAAAAAAGGGTCTAAATGATGGAATTTTGGATTTTGAGGGCGGAGTCCCGTAAGAAGTCCTTTCTAAGGGTGTTTTGATCATAAAAGCACAAGGACGAAAGCTAGGAAGATTAATATTGTCCTTAAAATGACTATCCATGTTACAAACATGTTCATAATTAGTGTTGGTGCTATCTGGATTACGTAATCCGGATTGCATCAACACTATGAAAAAAGGGTGTTTATGGGGTGTTCGGATTATGTAATCCAAAAAAATCATGTAACGCGCCCTATTTTTTGAGATTTCCGGATTACAAAATCCGGAAAAATCCATAACTCATTTTTTCACCCTTTAACAAAGGAAAACACCATTCCGGATTATAAAATCCGAAAACTTCAAAGGCATTTTTGGAAAAAATAAGGTGCGCAAGAAAAGCCATAGGGTGGGAAAAGTAAATCTCAAAATAATATGAACTAAACCAAGAACCAAGTGTTAAGTTAGACCATAAAGCCCAGCCTAAAATGGCAGAAAGTAGAATGTTTTAATCTTGACAATATTATTACATTTTTACTTCAAAAATAAATTTAGGAAAAGTTAGTTCATAAAATTACGACTCAAAGAACATAATTGAGACAAAAAATATTGTTAAGCTGTCTATTTGACTAAGGATGACACATAACCTTCTTCCTAAGTTGAGAGTCGTTATTGGCAGGGCTCCATATATTACCAGATATTTGATCCTAGAAAAGTCAGTGATACAATATGTTCTCAAAACTATCATAAAAATTCATGGCCAAAGATGAGGCTAAAACTTAAATTGAATAATTGGTGCACTGGATCTCATACTTATAAAGTTGGATCTATGATACCCATCTTGCACAGTCACTTGTGATACCAAGAACAAGGCCATAACATTCAAATGCTAATATGCTTTAGTCTCTACATAAAAATGCTAAGCAATTCTATATATACATTAATCTGAATGAGATGTGGAGCCTGAAAGGACCTTGGATAAGGTACTCTGTAGCAATGACACTGAATCAATAGCAGATTTTGTAAACCAGCTGATCCCCACTTTAAGTTTATGTTCATCTGTTGGTAACCTCATCAAATAAGCTATCTTCCTAGCTGCAAAACCAGAAAAAGCTCAAGCTTATTTTTCTTCTTATTAATGATTTTAATAGGGTTTACAGCATAATAAAGAATGGCATATAAGACCAACATACCAGCATGGCCAATAGGGCCTTCTAAAGTTAACCCGTCAATAAAACTCGGAGAAATTGCAGCATCATTTCTTCCCAAAGTCATCATCTCACCTAGGTTTTGAAACCTAGCACCCAGATTAAGAATAACATAGTGTTAGGTGTACATTACAAAACAATTAAACAAATTTATTACCAAATAACAAACTTCTGAGTCTGGCACTTCCCCGAAGATCGCTATGATGGGACTTTTATTGAACCAGATTGGCTTTTTTTCCCTTTTATTAGCAAATAAAAACTTCTAAATGCAACAATACCTAAATGGCAAAAGTGGACGCCCATTGATTGCAGCCCAGAGATTCCAACCAGTAAAGTCTGCTTGTTGAAATGCAACCTACAAAGTAAAGGAAAACAGTTGTCAAATAAAGACGATGGTACCCTAAAAAAAATACATTTCCTAGTACTGAAAGATTAGATACGATGTCAATAAATCACACCTGTGCAGTGGCTGGAAGAATCCTTCCATTTGAATCCCTTAATGCCGAAGAGTCGCCAAGAGAAAATATCCGTGGGTGACCCTTAACACGAAGAGTTTCATCTGTTTCCGCCTGTCCCCTGGCATTAAGTGGAATAACAAATGGCACATCTGAATATTCCAGATGAGGAAGAGGAGGTTTGGATCCAACAGTCCACAATACCAGATCTGCTTCAATGATTTTACTCTGCATTCCTCTTTCAGCAGGTTGTAGCTCCAATATATATTTTTCAAAATCAAGCCCTGTCGGGGTATTTGAAGACTCCGATTCACTGGCCCTCCGAATACAGTTGACAAAATAACCCAATAAAAGTTCAACCTTCCTGGATGAAAGAACCTAACATCCACAGCATAATGTTTCCTTTCAGAAATCATAAAATTTCTTACAATAAAATTGGTAATGAAATTTAAGGACTATAAATTTAATGGCAATAAAATACTGCTGCTGCCATAGTTTAAGAAAAGGGATAATTGCATGCTGGAGAAGCTTTAACAACAAAACCAGGATTACAAGTGATGGTTAAAATTGCATTCAATATTTCAATTTCATCCTGGGGCACTGATGTAGCATTCAATCATGGCTAATGCTTATATAACTTAGGCTTAAGTTATTCACAGATCGTTTTGAAATGTGTTTGTTAGAGAATATGAATTATTTAAGCTATGTATAAGGAAATTATGTATTCAAACTTCTCAGAATTAATTTCTTCCAAATAATTTTTATGAGGATGTTAAAGTAGTGTTTAGGAAAATTCAACTAGGTCCTACAGTTTAATAATGTTTTAACTGAATGATATACTTTAAAAACATTAAACAAGACTGGATCCTCATAGTGTTAAACAATGAAGACCATATTAAAAAAAAAAAATCAAAACTATGAACACCCAAATATAAATTTCAAATTACAAGGACCCGTTTGAATTTTTCTAAAAATACATGAACTTATAGAGTAATTGCTCAAATAAATTATCAAGTCGTTCTAAGAGGACTATACATGTTTTCTTAGGCCTCATCAATCTTAAGCAAGGATCAACTTGTCTTGACATATAATTGGGTTACATAATACATGCTTACATTTCTTTAATCCAACCCTTGAGCACTTAGTTTTTAGGTTTAGAGTCACTAGAACATTTAAATTTTTATGTTATTTAACATCTTCAAACATAAAGCTCTGGCCTCTAAATATCTGACTTCATTCAATCACATTTTATCAACATGACATTGTATAAAAGAAAAATTTAAAGAGGAACGGTGTATCTCACTGCCTTGCCATAGAGAGAAATGCAAAGCAACATTGTGTAGACAATCACCTAGTTGGCCAGGGCTGTACAAAATAGATCTTCAAGTTCGACAAAGCATTAAATTTAAACTCTAAGCAACTTACTTTCAGTGCGGCTTCCCTATTGCCAGGTGGGGCAGTTGGGCAGATCATTGTATCAACATTAATTGCTCTCACAATTCCTCTATTTTGTAATCGCTCTGCTACTGTTGCAGCTAATTCGACCCCAGAGTAACCACAACCAACAATAGCCACACTAATTTGGTAGTCCTTACCAAAAGTCTTTCTCTCTAATATTGTTAATCTATTGTTAACTTTCTGCAACAAGACACCAGCATGTGAAATCAATAAAAATATAAAGTTTGCATATTAGTCCTGAGATATTAATAATTGACCCGTCCTATGTTGCACTTACACGTGCATCCTCTAGAGTTGAGAAAGGAATTGCGAATTCTGTTGCTCCTGGTACAACATCCAGTTTAGCTTCAGCTCCCAATGCAAGAACCAGCCTGGCTGTCGAAGAAATGAAAAATGTTCAAATTAATAGAAACTATACAATTCTATACACTATACACTGACAGTCCACTTTATTTACCAGTAAAAATAGATGATTCATTTTCCTTTTACAGATATTTTAGATACACAGAAACATTTCAGAATACTACAACATAGGCATCTTGCCCATAAACCCTAATCATTACAATAATAAACTTAAGAGTGTGGTCACCAAAGGTAACCCATTTTTCACACCTAGGTCAATATACAGAACATAAAGCCAGAGAGAAACATATCTTAGGCAGAATATAAAACATAATTGATGCCAGGATACCCTGAGGGACTTAAACAGTGCATAATTTGTACCAGTCGTATTCAATATGAAGGCCACTTTCAAGATGAACAGTTCCTCCACGAGTAGATGTGTTGGATCCATTCACTCCCAAATGATCAGAGGGCTGCAAAACTTTTACTCTGTCTTTCAAAAACTGCACACCAGTGTTGGCCAGCAAATCCGAGAAGCGAGGAGCTATTTCCCATTCATCCACTTCTGTATGCCATAATGTAAGTCTGCTTAATCATATTTGAATCAGAGAAAACTGCAGTTGTTGCATAAATATAATACTGCATACCGCCAGATAGAAGCTCGTACAACATTGGTTTGAAAACAAATCGTTCCGACTGATCGACAAGAGCAATCTGTTGCATATCAAATAAGGAATTCTGTTTATATTCAAAACATCCAAGAGAAGCAAAAAGTGCTGAAAAACTAAACAATTAAGTCACATCACAGTGCATGGGTATAAGGTAGTATCATAATGATAGTCGTACATTAACTTGCAATAGAAGAACAAAATATATGGAAGCTTATCATGTGGGTGAGTTAGGACGTCTTTTGATAAACAACTCAGGCGCCTATAACATAGGTGTTTATCATATAAGTGTTTATGTATAAACTATTTCCATAATAAAAGATAAAATAAAGCTAAACTGTCTTGATATAAGCTATAAGTTGTTTTCATAAGCAATTCTGGAGAGCTTATAGAAATAAGTTGAAAACAATTTATGGACATGTCATAAGTTGATTCCATCAATTCTCCCAAACAGTCTCACAAATGCTTATATCTGTAGATAATCTCAAATAAGTCAATCCAAATAGATCTCTAATTCATACCTCACCATGCAATTATGACCTAAGATTGGTGTCAATTGCAGATAGAGGAAAATAGAGGATTGTTAAAATTCTGCTACGCAATGGGGCTATAGCGCCACTATAGTCGTTATTTGACAGCATTTCGTACCAAATAGTGTATCAGAAAACAATAGTGGTTTGTCTAAATTCCGCTACGCTATAGCTGCTATTTAACAACATTGCCTATGATTAAGATTAATTTTAAAATTTAAAATCAGTTCCTCTCATCTCTTACAATCTAACATAATGCTCCACTGTACATGCATCAAAATAATCATGTTAAAGGCACTAATGTGATTCTTTTTAACACACCATTTCATCAACGAAGATGCTCCTAAGTCCTATCATTGGATTTTGCATCAACTTCCATAAGCTAGAAAAACTGAATCAAATTTGAATGTTAAAACACTTACCTGCGGTTTTTTATTGTCGGCCCACTCTAGTGATTCCAACCTTAAAGCAGTATACAAACCACCAAATCCACCACCTAATATACACACTCTAGGCTTCTGCAAGGATTAATCAGAGAATAAACACAAAATCACAAATAAATTATCAAAATCTATACAAATTCAATATCGAAAAATAAAAAAGTAACGATTCAAAACCTTGTTATCAGGCCACACGAAATTCGTGTGAGCCTTTACGGTTTCGGATTCATTCACAACACTTCCATTCCCGCCATTTTTGCCCGAAGCGAAAAACCGCAATTGTAACCGTTTTCGGTTAGAGTTAGAGAATAAGGATGGATTTGTTTCGCTGCTTCTCCAATTGCTCGGGAACAGCGTGCTCCATTGTTTCGCTCCACCTAATAGATGAAAAAAAATTGTTAAAAGAAGAAATAGTGATAATTTGATAGAAGAGAAAGAAAGCGCGTACGGTGAAAAGCGACGAGTGTGGGTGATGCGGATAAAGCAATGTGTGACATTGTGAAGAACGGATGGAGAATGAAGTTAGGGTTTGGTTTTTATCGACGAAGTAGTATTGGAGAAATGAACATTAGAAAGTATTGAAGAAATGGTTGTTCTGCTTCCACGCTTTCTGCCACTTCCCGACTCAACAGTTGCTATCCAAATGTGTTATAGACTTAAATATAACTTAATTGATGGTTGATATTAGATGAACATTGGAGTGTGATTTAAGTGGTATATGATGGAAGAAACTTGATAGTAAGTGATATTTTCTATTAATATTTTGTGATAGATGATGGTTTTAGACTAAATCAATTTTAAAAACGGACTTGTAAAGTGGATCTCATTTATATACGCATATTTAAGTCATATCTCATTGAGTTAAGGGCTCTTAACAAACTCCTCGACACATTTTAATATTGTGATTGTTCCTTCTAACTTTCATCTTTATAAAGAGTCCAATATGACATTGTGTCAAAATAATGAAACGATAAAGAAAGCACAAGTCTCTTGTCTAAGTCTACGCCAACAATGTAATATTTTTTTATACACTCACCATTCAAAATATTTATCTATCATAATAAAATCGAGAATAGTGTGCAAACCTTACTTCAAACCCTAATTTCCTAAAATGACTATTTTACCCTCCATTTATTGTCATAAAATTACTATTTAGCCCTACTCCTCTTATCTCAAATCTCTTCTTTACCACTATAAATATGGAGTTTTGGTGGTACACGTCAATTCTTTTTGTCCTGCTACTCTTATCTCACATCTCTATTTACAATCATACGTTACGAATTCTTATGATATAAATTTATTTGATGTTCAATCCGCTCTTGCAAAGCAGTTAATAGGAGGTTTTTCCAATAAAATTTCCATTTTTATTTGTGCTTTAAACAATTATTTATATTCTTCATTGTGCTAATATTTGTTGTAATTTTGTTTTGCAGCTCTATTGATCCCTACATATTTTTCAAACACCAACATATATCTTTAGACAATGAAACTGAAGTATAAGACATATCATGTTGAATTTGACATTAATTATGTAATTTATATATTTCATTACTTTGCTCCCTTGATACCTAAATTTTAGTGATCCATATTCACAATTTTTTCTGTCGACTAATGTAATGTTGTTTGATATGTTTGTGCATAGAAGACATTGCTAGATTGTTAGGCCTATTTGCCGATGACTTTGGTGCTAAAATTAATTGTCATGTCAGCTCAGAAAAAGATGATTATATTTGGAATAAAAATACAAGATAGGTTTGACAATGAATTCAATTATCCTACTTTTGATCCTCCGATGATATTTACCATTCAAAAAGATGATGATATTTGAGATGTTCACCCTTTTTTTTATCTCTTTGTAAAGTAAAATTCTAATGGAAGAATTCTGCCTATGTGGCACCTCTAGAAAAGCTTAATTTCTCCTATTTTATTTTATTAGAAAATCTAATACTCCCGTAAGTTACAAATCATCGTTAACTTTACTTAATGTTGCATAATGAATACGTTGTGTCTCAATTTTATAAAAATTGATCGGTTACATTTTTCAATCTTCCTCAACCTACATGTACGTGCAAGATTTTATTAAATGTGTCAGTTACATTTTAGATTGATTGCTATCTATTTAGTTTTAGCCTGTAAAAAATTATATATGTATGCTTTGTTATAGATAAACATCACTCACCAATTTATACGTATGCATGTTCTCCATCACTAATCCTATCATTTTTATCATTACTCTTGAAACATCTTTCACATTCTATCTCCATTTTCATTGTGATATTTTTTTTTTTTTGGTACAAATTTTCATTGTGACATTTAAAATCTTCAACCAAACATTCTAGCAACAAAAAATGGAGTAGTATTGGTCAAAAAAAAATGGAGTAGTAATTTTAACATATTTTAGAAGTTATTGTATGAATATCTTGTTTGGTAATGAAAATGTACAACATTGTTATTTATACAATCTTTCTAATGTAAAATATATTTTAATATATATTAAAACATAAGACATGTACGTCAAACTGGTATAATACAATGGACCATCCAAAGATATAGCCATCTTTTTTTTTTGATAAGGCTAGAACAAATGACAAAATAAAGAGTGGTTCCCAACTAAATTGGTACCCATTTCACTTGTTTTTCATGAAAACCCATCATTTTAAAATTGTGTTTAAATAGGTCCAGTCTACTCTATTGTAGGCCATTGTAATGTCACTTTTTAACGTGTTTACACCCTTCCCATTGTTTTGCCTTCCATGTACTTGTGTATAATTTCCCTAAAAAAAATAATGTACTTGTGTATAATAGTGTTGTTATCTAGTTACATCTATTGCTCTCATGATAGAAGGATATTGAGCTACATTTCAAAGTGTGCTACCTCTAAAATTTGCATGTGTTTTGATGTGAATGTTGTGTTATATATCTTTAACCTAAATTAAAATGTTCAAGTTAGGTGCATTGGTGAAAGCGTTCATATTTATATTTAGGTTCTCTTTGACAATACAAATTGTCGAACTTATAACATATAATTTATAGTTATAAACTCATATGATCAAAGGTATAACTTTTTGCTAGCTTATAGTGTTTTCTTGCTAATTTAATGGATGATAAACCTTGTTAGCAGTGTACTAAGGAGGAAACCTCTAAGTTTTTTTTTAGGGGAAACCTCGAAGTTTTAGTATTTTGGGTAAAACAATGGATACTCTGGGGTTTGCACCAAATCCTCTATATATAGAGATATCGTTGTGGTCATTATCACGACCTTCATATAAATGTTACCAAGTTCTCCTTAAAATGTTATAGTACTGTTGCTTTTACCCTTGACCGAGTAAGTACGTGTTTGGTTACACGGCCAAAAAGAGAAAACGCGCTTCCATCAGTTCAAAAGCACTTTCAAGATGTTTGGCTCTCCATCACCCTTCTGCCGCCGCCTTGCTTTTGACAACTTGAAATCGATTTTGAAAGAAGCTGCTATTCAAAGCTTCTACAAATCGATTTCCTACACCTTAGGTTTGGTTTCTCCCAATTTCTCTTTTTTGCCCTTACCTTCATCGCCATAAATCCTTGTTGATCTGAATTTTGCAAATCTCTTTTCAAACACTGAATACAAAGCTGTTTTTTCACCTGTATAATAACTCATGCTTATCTAAATTTACTAATCTCTTGTCAAACATTGAAGACAAAGCTGTTTCTTCACCTAAATCATAAATTTATTAAACTCTAATTCCTTATTTTGACAGATCAAACCAACTTGTTCACCTACATGAAAACTTCTTTATATATGTTGGCTCTTCTCCCACCCTCTTATTCCCTCGTACACTCAAGAAAAGGAAGGAAAATAAGCAAAGTTCCATATAGCAGCAGTGTAGGATACCTTAAGGTAAGCTCAAATTTTTCTCGTGTCCATTAATTTAGTTATGAAAACAGTGCATTTGATGTGTTTGATAAAATGCCTAAATAAAGAACTATTGTTATCTTTTGTTTTCATTGACCTTAGTTGTGATTGCTTCTTTGTTTTGCTTGAAATATTAATGATATTTTGAAAATAACTTCTCTGATTTTCATCAAATGATAGTGATATTGATGAATGCTATTTTCATTACATGAATGCTTTATATTTACTCTT
>Ga0228710_1009596_pt1 | contig 13333 bp, 5 predicted proteins | sample MedpolnodulmetaG_FD_177995 | JGI IMG/M metagenome (GOLD analysis project Ga0228710, IMG submission 177995) | Root nodule microbial communities from Medicago polymorpha collected in Santa Monica, California, United States - pink nodules | ecosystem: Host-associated > Plants > Roots > Nodule...
CGTCGTAGACTATTTTTTAAAATCTTGGTTATTTATAAAACATGAGAAAACTTATGGTTGTTGAATTGCATAACTGGTTTATGTGTTGATATTTGGAGATAGATAGGGAATCCTCTTACGGAGTTAAATACTAATCTTAACTCAAGACCAGAGCTCTTCTGGTAGGTTTTAGTGCTTCAAATTTGATTGTTTTACAGACACAAAATTTACTTTAGATGTTTGCATTACTTAGCAACCTTAACTAACATAACATTGCATCAGCTAAATTTAGGGTAATAATAAGACTATATTTTTATCTAATTCACAATTTTTTTGCTTAGTGTTCTTTTGTTCTTATTTAAAGTGCTCATTATACAACGCACTAGTTTTATAGTGTGTGTTGAAAGTTTTGGAATTGGACGAGATTGGATATTTTAACTTGATTAAAACAAAACTATGATACTGATTTGAAGGAGATAGTATGGAAAGAAAAATAAACATAAATGCTTTATTTAAACTCACTTGTATTGATATTATTGACTTGCTTGAGTTTCACAAGTACTAAATGTTATTTACAACACTTTCTCATGGTACAGGAAATGGAGGAGAATCTAGCTTATATCATTCATCAAAAACTGTTCAATCATTACAGGAGAATCATAATAAAGATTCAGACTAGCATAGGAAATGGAGGCTCTCACTAAATGATGAGCCACTATGTTCGTTCGCTTGCCTCCTAGAAAATGTATAGTTTCGGTGATGGGATAAAATTTGCTTGCCAAGGGAACTAATTACCCCAAATTCTGATACATCAATCTTACTGCTATAGATGGCATTTATTACAGTTTTGCAATCTAGCTCAAACCCTACATGGTCAGCCTACCAATCTTGCAACCACTGCAAAGAACATAGCAGTCCCATACCCTCTCCCTTGTGGACTTCCAACAAACTCATGGCCCATGATGTCCGGGCCACACTAAAGCTTCCGTAAGAGTTGCGTATCACTGAAGCACAGCCAACTTTCTGCTGCTGCTGCTGGGAAGTCTATATTGCATTTTAAGTAACTTGGATCCGGTCTGTGCCATTGGGACTCTACTGTATTGTTCATGCCGTCGGCTTAATGCTGATGTGCATTCCTTAAGTTTGCTCAGCTCCAATCTTGTAATACTGCTGTTGCTCGATAGATAGATTATATGCGAAGCATTCTCTTGAGTATTATTCCAGCAACATTCATTCTTTGATTTCCACAACCTCCTTAAGCACATAGAGAACATTTGTTGATCATTTCGAAATTAAGAGTTCCAACAGGTTTAGAAACACAATGCTCGAATCTTCATCTTCTGCAAGCACAGGTTCAAAAATCTACCAGTACTTAATTTTCTCCCTAACAGATTTTGTAACGTCACATTTGAACACAAGGGGGCTAGTTGTTACAACGAGAACACATGGGTGGACAAAGGACACCTTATTGGGTAATTGGTGTTTCGTTAGAAGCACATCGTGGCCTAGCCTCCAAAGGAAGATTTTGATTTTAGGAGGTAGCTTAAGATTGCACCGGAAATTCCAGTCTCCCGGCATTGTTAAAGCTGTCGAGACAGTGAAGTGCTCCATGTAGAGATTATATGCTGTTTTTACAGTGTAGATTCCAGAAGCGTTGATCAGTGTCTCTGTATTGGAGAGATGGATTCTTGAGATACTTGTAATACCATGCTCATTGAATATTGCTGACTGCATGTTCAGGTTTCAACTTCTAGTGTTTTCATCGATGAGGTCATTTGCTGTTAAGGCTGCAAAGTTGTCCTGCATTGGTGTACTAAGTCTATGTTTTGCTTGGCTGCAAATCCAAGGCTCTTACCGTACATTGATATGCGATCCATTTCCAATTCTCCACCGATAACCTTGCCTTAGGAGATCATCTTGAACATACTAAAGCATGAATGCAAACATAAATTGTAATTCTGAGGGAAAAATGAATGAAAATCCATAAACTATCAATTTAGATTAAAATACCAACTAATTTGTATGTATGTATGTATTGCAAGCTTTATAGGAAAATCTTTTATTTACAACTAAGGGTGGTAATATAATCGATGAGATCCATCCACTACAAAATCTATCCAATTCATCCATCAAACAAGAAAATTTGTTAATGGATTGGTTTGGATCAATCCATTAAAAACTATGGATGAATTTGATCCATCCACCTTATTTTAAAAATCCAATGGATCACTTCTTTAAAATAAAAAAGTCCAATGGATAACTTCAAAAAATAATTTAATCTTTTTTATTTAAATAATTATATTTTTTATTATCACCTTATTTTTTTTAACAAAACTATTTTTTTTTAAATCATCTCTCTCCCACTATTTTTAATTTCATAAAATAAAATACCAAAACAAATAATTTTTTTATGCAAAATAACTTATTACGATCTTTTTTTAAAAAACAACTTATTTATGCAAAAGAGCTTATTAAGATCTATTTTATAAAAAAAAGCTTATTCAAAACATCTTATTAATGCAAAAAAAAACTTATACCAATATATTTTTAAAAAACTGCTTATTTATGCAAAAGAGCTTTATGATCTCTTTAAAAAAAACAGCTTATTCGAAACAACTTATTTATACAAAACAACTTATTAGGATCTCTTTTTTAAAAAATAACTTATTCGAAACAACTTATTACGATCTCATTTTTTAAAAACAGCTTATTCCAAGCAGCTTATTTATGCAAAATAGCTTATTCAAAAGAGCTTATTTATGCAAAACAGCTTATATATGCAAAACAGCTTATTACGATCTCATTTTAAGCTGTTTCAAATATTCATGCCGCCGGTGGGAGAATTTTTGAAATAGGGAAGATTGGAAGTACGTTGAGTATGTGATTCCAATTTCCAAATACTTACAGCAGAATGAAAGAAACAGATCCATGTTCTAATCATATTAACTAACCTCTCTTTTGGCTACAAAACATTAGAGGAGTAGATATATTCATATTCACACTTCACAGTATACATGTATATTGTTTAATGCAAAGTGCATATATTCTGATATGACAGTATCTCATTCTCACTATTGTCACTATATTTTGCTTGCAAGTTTAAATTAAGATTGCATTACGTTTTTGAATTTGATATGGCCAAATGATCCAACAAAAGAATATGGCCAAATGGACAATGGCTTATGTCATGTTTATCCACATCAAACTCTTTATCCAACTATAAATATACATTTTGCATGCCATTTAGTTAGCAGATTTTATTAAAAGACCTTAATTACTTACTTCAATGCTTTCTTCGTTCTGTTTTCTTCTTCTAATCAGTTTCCTCTTAAATAAATCATCTATCGTAAACTTATTAGTATAATTAAGATGCTGAAATCTTTGAGGAAAATCTTATCCCTTCAATCAAACTATGGCATAAAGCAAAGACGTGAACATGATGAAAATATAGTCGCTTTGCCTGTGCAGTTGGCAAATTGCAATGTTTGCGTAGAGGAAAACAAACACTGCAATTGTGATCACACCATTGTTGATGATAGAAATAACACTACTACTGCAGAAGCTACCAATGTCGATGTGGAGCATGACTATAATGCCGATAGTTCTTTTGTTCATGCTGTTATAAACATGGTGGGAATGCTAATAGGTAAATTTTGCATGTTGCTTCTGTATTTGTGATTCCTTGTGTTGCAAGAAACGCAAAAAGAATAAACTGTTTCGAATAAGTTGTTTTTAAAAATGAGATCCTAATAAGTTGTTTTGTATAAATAAGCTGTTTTTTAAAATGAGATCGTAATAATCTGTTTTGCATAAATAAGTTGTTTCAAATAAACGGTTTTAAAAAAAAGAGATCCTAATAAGTTGTTTTTCCATAAATAAGTTGTTTCGAATAAGTTGTTTTGCATAAATAAGCTCTTTTGAATAAGTTGTTTTTTAAACAAGAGATCCTAATAAGTTGTTTTACATAAATAAGCTGTTTCGAATAAGTTGTTTTGCATAAATAAGCTGTTTGGAATAAGCTGTTTTGAAAAATGAGATCGTAATAAGTTGTTTTACATAAATAAGCTGTTTTTTAAAATGAGATCCTAATAAGTTGTTTTGCATAAATAAGCTGTTTCGAATAAGTTGTTTTGCATAACCAAGCTCTTTTGAATAAGTTGTTTTTTAAAATGAGATCGTAATAAGCTGTTTTGCATAAATAAGCTGTTTCGAATAAGTTGTTTTCTAAAAAAGAGATCCTAATCAGCTGTTTTGTATAAATAAGTTGTTTCGAATAAACTATTTTTTTAAAAGAGATCATAATAAGCTGTTTTGCATAAATAAGCTGTTTTTTCAAAAGAGATCTTAAAAAGTTGTTTTTGAAAACAAGATCTTTTTGAAAACAAGATCATAATAAGTTGTTTTGCATAAATAAGCTGTTTTTTAAAAAAGAGATCGTAATAAGCTATTTTGTATAAGATAAGTTTTTTTGAATAAGCTATTTTATATTTGGAATTTTGATTTATAAAATTTGGTTTACCAGAATTTTAATTTAAAAAATTTAATATTTCTGAATTATTAAATTAGTTGGACTTAAGTCAAAAATATTTATGGGCTTGAGAAAAAGTTTTTTGGGCCTTGCTGTATAAAATTTATTTAGATTGAATTCGCTAATAAAACACTTCAATTAATAATACACTTTACAAAAAATTATACACTTTGATTTATGGATCGGATGGATTGTCCACCCATTAAAATCTAATAATGGATGGATTGGATGACTTTATTCTAATTGGATGAGTTGGATGGTTTTTTTTAAGAAAAAAAATAGTGGATTGTAATGGACTAATGAACCTTTTCCGATCCATCCATTAGGATCCAAATCCATATCCATCCATTTTGCCACCCCTATTTACAACTCTTGAAACTAATTTCCTAGTTCATTATTTTTTATCAACTTCATTTTTTTCCTTGTGTTTCTATTTTCCCTATACTTACTAATACTATTGACCTTTTCTAATAGAGTTTTCCATTATGACTATCAGGAATGACAGGTTAATACTTAGTGCACAACTCGTCTTGAATAGAAATGTCATAATGCATATATGAATTTCCTTTAAACTCAACCTTTATTTGGTATATGTCAGGTAGCAGGAGGATGGACACGAGCATCTCATGTAGCTCCTCTTTCTCAGCTAGAGAGATCACTTGTGTTATTTAAATTATTTTTTGAAGGAAAGACATTGAAAATTAGATATATCTTAAAATACGAACAAATTTATTTATGATGACTAGAAACACTCCGCATAAACTAATTAATTATTGCTATTTGATAATCTTTTGATAGTTCGAGTAAAGGCGGGATCCTAATAGAATCACTCGATGAAGACTCACTTTCCAGCAAACCTACACCCAGTTTGAACTGTGTATTAGGGTAGGGATTTACTTTTTTTTTCCGTCTGACTAGAAGAAGGTAGGACAGTCTTGTCAATTTACGACTGGGATTTACTTGCTCCGTATATTTATGGGAATGAATTAGCCTCAAAACTTAAGATAATATCATAGTTGGTCCTGAATTTGTTGTTTGGCCACGCGACACAACATGCCGAAGAGACTCATTGTATTGTAGAAAAATCCAAGTTACACAAGTTCATTTCTAAGAACTATCTAAATAGCATATATGGAAACAAATGGTGGTTTTGACACAACACAATTGTGGTGAATGGTTGATAACTGTCTTGGAAAATTGTATCAATCTATGGTTGCAGTTATTAATATTTGACGACCATGAATCGAAATGCATTACAACAAAGAATAGTGTAATTTCATTTGAACATGATGTGGTAGAGAAAGAACTGGCTCTCAAAAGAGAGATAAGAAACATTTGTCCAAAACAATGGCACTGCTCTAGTTCTCTGGACCGATTATTATGACCTGGCAATTTGAATAGGTTATAGTTGCAATCATATTGAATATGGCAAAAGAAAATTCATGGCCTTTACCTTAGGTACTCCATATATATAACACACACTGCACTCCAGAGATACAATGTGTATAAAACAAAGGGTTAATAGGTCTTTACCCCCTTAATATAGGTCATTTTCAATTTTCCCCCTGTAAAATACTTTTTTTTGATTTACCTCCTGTAAAATATTTTTGTTTTGATTTACCCCTCTAATAGGACAAACAAAAATGAAAATTTTTTGAAAAAATAAAATAAATTGGGTTTTGTTTGGCCTATTAGGGGGTAAATCAAAACAAAAATATTTTACAGGGGGAAAACCAAAAATGACTTATATTACAGGAGGTAAAGACCTATTAACCTAAAACAAACGAGTACCACATTTTTTGCTTTAGGATTTTGCCAAATGTTTATATACATACACGGAGAAGCAACAAAACATAACCTTGTTCAAACCAGAAATTTCACCAGTTATGAATTGTTTATTGTTTAATTGAATTACACAAGACAATTTGGATCAGGTTTGAGTTTTAGTTTGAATATTTATTTTGGCATTTTTTTAATCAAGACTTAATTCAAACTACCATTTTCATCATTCAATATACTTATTTGCATCTGTAACTTAAAAGTGATGTTTACAAAGAAAAGATGTGTATCAACGACGTCTAAAATGTATTTGTTAGACTTTTAATCTCACTTATATTGCATGTTTTATAGTCAATTTGCTATTAAATAAAAAAAAACAATGCATTATCACATAAATATAGGAAAAACACTTTATTATTCTTTTTTATGTCATATATATGAGTTTATTCTCATCTCTTTTATTCTCTCTAATAACAAAAATTAATAGAAACACCACTTTACTGATGATATTTTAAAAATAATCATAAGTTTTTAAAATTTTATCATATCGGTACATAAATTATTTCTTCCACACATATAAGAACACAACAATATTAGTTACATTTTTTCTTTAAAAAAAAAATAATAGTTACATTTTGGTAGGTTTGAGTTGTTTGACTTGACACTGAAGGAAGATTTATGTACTAGACTATTTTTGGATATGGATTGAAATTATTTATCTTTACCTTATTCGATCACTATTATAAGTAAAAAGATATTTTTTCCATAGAGAATGAATGTTGATACAATAGTCAAATGTTTTCATCAGTCGGTGGTTAATTAAGATGTAAATGTCATTTGCTTTAGGGTGATGTACTGGAAACAACAATTGATGCACATATTGTAGTTCATCAAGCAATTTGTTATGAGTCTCAAGATGATTTTACCCAATCCTTTTTTCTTTCTTTCTTATCATATGACTTGTTTAATGACTTGATTTTACATATAGATACGATATTATTACCAAGCATCTCCATGACATTTTCAATGACATGTTTCTTTTTTAATTGAACAATCCAAAATTTGATGTCAAAATATGGAACCTTATTTGGATTACATATAGTCATATACAGTGGTTCCAATTTTTCGTTCTAAATAAAATTTGAATATTTGTATCCATCTTGCCTCTTGCACTTTGAGTTCAGCACCACCTTGTTGAATACGTATTGTAATATTGAGCTAATCATACTTATGTTTTATGATCAGGCCCCACATCCTTTGCCTGGAAACTGGATATAATTGATTGATTCTGTTCAATCATGCCAACTGATGTATTCAGGGCATACATTGAGGAATCACGTAGAATCAGCGGCGGAGTCAGAATTATTATAAAGTCTAGGTAAAAAAATTGTGACACATTTATAGGGGTTTACATAAAAAATTGCAAGCAAATAATAATTTTTTTTTAAAGAAATTGAAAAATTTATAGGGTTTATATAAGAAATACAGAGGAATTTACATAAAAAATTGCAAAAAATTTGGGTCGGAGCTCGGGCAACTGCCCAGACTCGTCGGGTCTTAGAATCGCCACTGTGTAGAACTGAGTGTACAAAACCATTTTTCCCTCATCTCAAAACTCAGTTTGTTAGGAGACAAGTAAAGAAGAAGACTTATGCTCTCACAAAACGGTCACATTTTTAGCTCATATACATTTTTTTTAAGGAAGCTCATATACATGTTGCATTAATATTCCAACTTATATATATGACGTCATTATTCATAAAATATTGTAAGCATATTTTCGAATAAAAAAAGGAAGAAGGGGAACCCGTTATTATTTTACAACTGTCTCCAAACATATCTGAATTTCATCCATTAAGATTACGATGTCAAACTCTTGCTATTGAACTAATAGTTCACATACCATTAACTTTATATAAATTTGGTTTATATTAGTAAATCCATCTTGAAAAAATAATCTAAATAACCCTTTGAAAAATAAGTCTTTTTGAGATGTGTGATATCATCTAAAAGATTAGTGGAGTGTATAAGATTAGGATTAGAATTTTGAAAGACTTTTTTTTTCTAATAATAAAGTTTTCTCACATTCAATTAAGATTGTCATGTAATCTAAATATATAAGTCTCGTGGTATTTAATTACGATAACTATAATTTTTTAATTTGGGCGCACAAATATAGTGGTATAAATCCAAACTCTTTTGTACTAAAAAAAAAAATTCCAAACTCTTTGCCACTTATTGAAAAATATTGTACTATGAAAAAACTTCAAAATTTCAATAAATTATTTTTTTTACAAGAGAAAACTAATGCATTTCATTTAAAATTAGAGTAGAGATACAATAGGGAATTCAAATGAAAATACGAAAATTAGCATGATATGGAGAGATACAATATGGAATTCAAATGAAAATACGAAAATTAGCATGACAAAGAGCTGCCCTAACTAAACTATGAGCAACTTCATTGGTTTGTCTCATAATAAACCTGACATCAGATGTTGTTAAATGAGAAGAAAGTAGGCGCCGACAACCATTAATAATTGAAGCAAAATCTGAGACGCCGAGTGTACGACCATAGATACCGTCTACCACTACATTTGAGTATGGTTCAAAATCCACATTGGCAAACTGAAAGTCATGTATCCATTGATGAGCAGACAACAATATGAATGTCTCTCCAAATCAACATCAAGTAAAGGTGATAGTTATTCCGTTACTTGAGCAACTTTATTTGCTTATCTCCTAATAAATTATTCTCTATAGTGGATTTTATATAATTTTATTTGCACACTTCTTTATCATTTTCTCAAAGTACAAGCCTCTAAACAAATTTACAAAATCTTGATCATAAAAAAAAAAATTATTTATTTTTATAATTGTTATATTCTTGCGAACCGAGGGTTGAAATAGCTCAATTAATTTGAGTTAAGAGTTAAGGAGTTGGAGGTTCTGTGTTTAAATTTGGACAAATGAGCAAAAATATTAATCTAATAATTAGCTATTAATATTTCTCATTCAAAAAAAATTCTTGCAAACTTTTAAAATCTAAAAAAAATAAAAATTAAATCAAAAGTCTTAAAATTCTATATCTATTAGACCCCTAAGACATTTGGGGACCTGTTGAAGGAATTATCCAATAATGATGGAAGATTCCATATATTATGTACCCAAAGATAGAATGGGCGATAAGGATTCTACATATTAGGTGATGAGGCAGATCTTCAACCATCTCTTTTTCTCAACGATTCTTTGAATTGAATGATTTAAAACCAATCATCATGACTAAAGGCCATTACAATATACCTGTGGCTTGGAGTCAGAGAGTGTAACCATGATTGATACAGCTTGATAGTGAGACTTGATTCACCAATAGTGTTTTAAACTATGCTAGAATTGGTCTATAAGTATAAACTACTTCTATAAATTACAAATTTTGATTTTCTACGGAATTCCTAAAACTGCATAGATAAGGTTGATTAACAAAAATGTCTTACTAGAAAGTATACAAACGTGTAACTCAAATCAATTCTTCTATGTAATGAGACATATGTCAATTTACATACAGTTGTATTGTATGAAATGTCAAATTTTCCAAACTTGCATGTAAAGAAGTTGGACATAATAAATATCTTGTCCTTTTCAAGGTGTAACAATCCTTATCATTAAGCATTTTGCCAAAAAAAGAAAAACATTCTTATCATCATCGTATATATATATCTTCAAAGAATTATGAACTTTAATTAGTACACATACAAATTTTCTAAATAAACTATTATAGTAGACAATTGAAAAATATTGAGGATTAGTCTTGGAGAATATACTCTAATTGAAGCCTAAGGCTACTTGCAAGACATTGGGGGAAAAAAATTTAATTCCATAGGGAGGGGGCAATCTAAACCAAGTTGATACCTATAGCTAGCCATGGTATCATCACACCAACCTCTCAAATATGACCCTCTTGCAAGCATTCCAAATACCAAATTCCAAAATCTATAGCGACATTTAACCTTTGACTAGAAGAAACTTTTCATAAACTTATCAGATGGGTTGAGAGAGGAACATAAAGATTGAGATAATAATCCTTGGTTTAACTCATTCTCCTATATTTTAACAATTAATTATTAATATATGTCATTTTTAAATTCCTCAAAAAAAAATGTCATTTTTAAAGATAACATATTCATTTGACCTACAAGACTCTCTCTTTGAAAAACTATTTAGGTGAGTTTGGTTTAGAGTTCATAAGGGTCAGAGCAAACGTTAAAATTCAAATATATTTATAAATGTACTTACAAATTGTCAACTAAAGAGACTCTCACGTCGATGAGGGAAGTTGAATCCACATCTTTATGAGATAAGAGTAAATTCTTTACCAACTTTCTTCAAAAACAATATATATTTTTTATTTTACTTTATGAAATGTTGGAATCTGGCCTCAACATAGTCCAGCAATAAAATAGCATAAGATGAGACTAAGATTAAAATCATATTCACTCAAGAAAGGTAAAAAAATATGGGGTTCGATATGAGTTTTTATCAATTTGGGTTTTTTTATACAATTTTTGTTAGAAATAGTTCGGAATTTGTTAGTCTTAGTTTCAATATTGTTTAAGATAGTTACAAGGTAGTTGTGATTAGTCTCTGGTTGATTGCATTTGTTATACCTTATAATGATCACTATATAAAGTAATCATACATTCATTATAATCGCTATCGTTAAGATGCACGCATTATTTTGCTTAATCGTATATTTATAAAAAATAAATAAATGAATACAGGGAAATCATATACAAATTTAAACTTATATTGTTTCTATTTTATAGAGTTTGTTTATATTATAATGAGATTTAATTCATATTTTTAACTAAAGATTAAAATTAAATAATATTTACCTTTAACATAATTAATTCATATTTTTAATTAAAGATTTAAAATTAAATAATATTTACCTTTAACATAAAATTTGCAATTAACAAAGGGTAATTTCGATACAGTGAAAAAGTCAGTCCAAAATATGTGTTCTTTTTTTTTTTTTGAAGGATGTGTTCTTTTTATATATTGATATAAACTTATAAATTAATTCATATTTTTAGTTTTTTTTTTTTGGAAGAATTTTCATATTTTTAGCTAAAAACTTAAATAAAATGATATATACCTTGAAGATAAAATTTGCAATTAACGAAGATAATTTCGGTACGGTGTAAAAGTCAGCATAAAACCATATCCTTTTATAAATTATTATAGATATTCATCGTTCTGTCAGTTCTAAAATTAATATTTCTTGGGATTTATTTTTCTCTTTGTTGTAATATACCATACTTCTCAATAAAGGCAACAAAAAAGAAAGCCAGTAATTACAACCCGAACAAGTAATGGTAAGTGGTAACTTATTACTCAAGATAAAACAGAGTATGATATACTAAGTTACTGTGGTAGCCCATAACCATAATAAGGCTGATAAAAGAAGTTGCAAAAATCTGAAATTAACTGCATCATCTTTATCTTAACAACCGTGTAATCAAGATAAATTATTACTAACTAACTTAGTATCATAAAGTCACAAATAATATTAGACAAAGAAAATGTGAAACATAAAACTTATAATGAGATGAAGAGAATATTTCTTTTTTTGGTCTGAGTTTGAACCTCATATACATTCTTCCTATCAACTGAGTTAATCTCAGACAGATGAAGAGAATATATAATCATGGATGTTAATTACTTATGAGTATATAAAAGCCAATCAAATGAAAAAGCCAGCTAGACTCAACCCACGTATTTATCATGAAAGGGTAAATCTCCACACATGTTTTCTGCTTTCATGAAGCTTAACAAAACCTGGCAGCTAAAGACGATTATCTCTATACCATAACTAGTCATTAGTGGCAAGTGGTCCATGCCTATAGTTTTGATTCTCATGGCACTACCATGAAGTAAGTTAGTTAACAGCAAACAAACAAGGTGCATTTTTATTGGCGGTGGGATTGTTAAAACCACTTCAAATTTGATAAAAGTTACAACTTAAAACTTCAATAAAATCATGTTGTCATCTTGATTTTGACAAATCCACTGTCGATCTAAATATACACAAAACAACATATATAGTATCACACATAACATCATAGGGAGTTTGATATTTAAACACGTGGTTTGACTTAATGTATCCAAATAGTACTCACTCAGTTTAATATTAAATTAAATATTATTTAATTAAGTGATTGAATTTAAATGATTAATAGACTTAGTTAAAATTGAATCAATTCAAAGCACAAAGTTCTATCTCGAGCGACAACAATCTTTAGGCAAACTTATTATATTCCTTTTGAACCGAACTACAAATTACTAGGATCTATTTCCCTTAAGAGTTCTATCCTCGGCTACATTTCTTGTTGTTTGCTCTTTGTTTATTCAATGTTCTTGACATCAGTGGCGGAGCCCTTTATGGGTTGGGGCGGGCCACGGCCCACCGGGAAAAATTAAAAAATCAACGATTATAGGTCTATTTTGCGATATCTTATATAATTTTGTGTCGGTTTTAGGTTTCGGTTGATTCAAATTCCTGCAAAGTGGTGTAGTGGCCCACCCAAAAAATTAAATAATTCAATTATAGGTCTATTTTGCGAGATTTTATACAATTTTATGTCGGTTTTAGGTTTCGGTTGATCCAAATTCCCGCAAAGTGGTGTTGTGGCCCATCCAAAAAATTTAAATAATTTAATTATAGGTCTATTTTGCGAGGCTTTAAACAATTTTTCAACGATTAATTTTAGTGGTCCACCCTAACTTTTTTTCCTGGCTCCGCCACTGCTTGACATCATAACAATAGCAGGATTACTACCGTTATTTATACCCTTATTGAATTGTTTTGCGCTTCTCCTAGATTCAATTCATCCGATGTCAATTTAAATGGGTTAATTTAATATTTTTTTAAAAATAAATAAATTGCTTTCTGTTTTTTACCTCACGTGCATGTTCCTAAGTGTAATTGTAATAAAAGAAACAGTTTATTTTGGCCAAGTAAATTCAGAAGGCCCCCGGTAGTAAAAA
>Ga0228710_1009600_pt1 | contig 13329 bp, 3 predicted proteins | sample MedpolnodulmetaG_FD_177995 | JGI IMG/M metagenome (GOLD analysis project Ga0228710, IMG submission 177995) | Root nodule microbial communities from Medicago polymorpha collected in Santa Monica, California, United States - pink nodules | ecosystem: Host-associated > Plants > Roots > Nodule...
GTGTCTACAATACAACCTGGCGGTTGATTATACGTGTGTGGGCTTGCTGGCCTAGACGGTCGTGCATACTAGAGTCCGTCATAGGGTTCTTCCTAACTTGTCATATAGGTCTTGACTTATACTATACGTGTCATGGCGGTTAAAGGGAACCTAAGCCCGCTGTGCCGAGATACACTAAACGTATCGAGGCCTAATCATACATATTCATGACACGATCCTGAACCGGACGATCGGGGGAAAACTAAGATCGTCGTCGGCATAACTTCATGTATCGCTCTACGTACATGAACCTGCACAATCTGTACATGTCTAACCATATACTAATCATATTCATAGTCATTATGTTAGAGGTTAGCGTTGAACAAACATTATTATCTGAGTTCATTTTACGGAATGCACTGGGTGGAGTAACCCCAGCCACATTCCACTGCTGACCGACTAAATTCCCTATCTGAGGGCTAGAGCCGGACTCCCTGGTTGTGAAGGTTCCCTATCTGAGGGCTGACCCTTTCCAGACATAGTCTGGAGCTTATCTAAAGCCACAACATAACTGATTATCATTAATTACCTGAACATACTTTGTAACATATATCTGATATGTTTACGATCATACGTATATCTGATACGCTAACTAAGCTGTTTCTACATAGAAGCTGATACTAATTCTCGGCGATCTACGTCGAGGCTCTATAGTTTTCTCAATATCTAAAGCATACATAAAAGGGGTTAAACCTATACATGCTTGCTCATTTACCACGGGTCCATGATCTACCCGATTAGTGGTAAACTACTCACTAGGTCCTTTCTGCTCATGTGTGAAGAGACTACGCTAATCACTTCACATCTTAACATACTTAGTATTCTTTCTAGTATTCTAGTTCTTGACAATCTAGTCGAGGCTCTATGTTTGTCCCACTCTCAGAATAAACTTCTACCTGGGCGTATTACATAGCATAACACTCTGGTGTACCATTCATTATCGCACAATGTTAATGATTGCCATATCTTTCCTTTGCTTAAAACCTTGTTTAGAAATGTACTTTAGACACTTAGAATTGAGGGATTCGTAATTCAATAAAAGTTTGCAAGAAACGGGCCTTGAACGGCATTTCTGGACCACAAAGAAGGTTTTCAAGACATGCTGTCAAAAAGGCTGTAGGCTTAAGCGTGCCTGTAAGCATGCAGCACGCTTCCCAGTACGCTTAAGCGTGCCTGTAAGCGTACAGGGCCTGAGTTACGACGTTTTGCACGCTTGAGCGTGCAGTGCACGCTTAAGCGAGCATTCATCAGTCTAGAAATGCAGAAAATCGTATTTTGGTGTAAAAACCTCAATTCCAAGCATCCTAAGGTACCCATTGCATCCAGAGACACATATAAACAGTTCATAACCTTTGCATGGCAACATTTAACAGCTTTTGATCATGAATGGTACAAAGGGGTTCTCTAATCTAATTTCATAATCATGAAAACTAAAATAATTATGTTGTCTCACATAATCAAACACATAAACCCAAGGGTGGGAACTAACTAAAGAACTCACCTTATTGATTCTGGACAGTACAACTTCAAGCTTCAAATTCAACTTCACACCACCAAACCCTAGCTTCAATCTTGTCTCAAGGAGAAGGAATGGAACCAATGCTTAATTCTTGTCAACAACTCTACTAGCAATTCCTTTAAAGCTAACATGCATCTTGATTCATGAAGGAAGGATTTGGAATGGGTAGATAGTGGAATAAGAGGGAGAGGAGCGCTACTTCTAGAGAGAGGGGAGAGGAAGCTCAAAATTTTGGACTTTAGAGAGAGAAAACAACACCAATAATGAGTCATTTGTGTCCTAAAGTCCTTAAATACTCCTTACGCGTTATTACCAAACTACCCTTCATCTTAAACGCGTTTACACCGACACTGATGATTAACTCGTGTTGTGTCGTAAAACATTCGTCACCGTAGTGAGTCTCATGAACATTTCTCTCTGGCGCACCTTTAACTGATATAATTCTGATACTGACGAGCGGGATATTACATATAGATATACGGAAACTATATTTTGGAAAATTTGGGGTGTTACAACTCTATCCCCCTTAAAAGAATTTCGTCTTCGAAATTCAAAACTCATGAGAAAATGGATTTAATTATTGCTTAAATATCTTAAATTATAAAGTATTTCAACCACTAACTCACAATAATGAATCTCAAGGGCAAATAAATCAGCTATAAAGCCCCAACACTAAGGGAAATTATACCCCATACCCCAACAATTATACTCCTACCCCTACAAATTATTAAAAATGCCAATTTTGCCCTTTCTAAAATCACACTCGTCTCACCCCTCACTCAACTTTTCCAAATTGTCTCCTCTCTTTCTCCTCAATCCAACCTCTCCTGATGAACATAATACCAGAATTATAATTAACCAAAACACAAAATCCAAATCAAATTTTGAAGGTTCATCATAAAGTATCAAATTTTGGCATGGATCACACACCCTTCTCCTTTTACCATGAATCACCACCAAGATCCCCATCCATATTAAGAAAAAGCAATCCCTAATTTTTGTCTCAAGAAATTAAGATCAAGTGATGAGAGTCTTTGAATTGTTGTCGATGGAAGAACAATCAATTGAATTGTGATTACCGCTCTTGTTTTTTTTTTTTTGTTACAAATTTCTTCTATTGTTTTTCGAAAATTAAAGTTTTGGCTATTTCATGTTAAAAGAATTGTGATAATACATCTCAAAATTTCTTCTCCTGTTCTCTCGTCTCTGGTACTACAAGACAGCATATCATGGCTTTGCTTAATTAACCTAATACATCTCAATTTTCCCAATTTGATCATAAACGCAAATGGTAAGAGTAATGGAATCAAAATCATTGAAAGAAACAATCTAAGATGGGAATTGAATCCTTCCAAAAGTAAAGCAATGAAGTTTTGTGATGCTTACATGTTGAATGAATTCTTCAGTTTCTAAAAAAATGTATGCACGTGAAATCATTTTGTTGGGGTGAAGTCAAAATTAAAAAGAGGGTAAAATTGGCATTTTTCATAATTTGTTGGGGTGAAGGATGAAGTGTATGGGTATAGGGTATAATTTCCAACACTAAGCCTAAACAACTAAATTCATGACAGAAAACCACAAGTAGATGAAAAGAATAGCTACCAGCCCATCATACATTATAACCCATACATAAATTATGAATCTCAACAAATAGAGAACCAACTAGAGAACCAATAAATCACTTTCTACACTGAAGTAAACTATAACACATAGACTTCCTATACTAATTCAAAAGCGCAACATAAAAAATTGAAACAAGGTTCTAAAATATTTGCCAACACACTGCACATACCTTCTTTTTTTTAAAAAAATATCTAATCATTTATGGTTGATTATATTTTTTTCTAAGTCTCACAATTATACATTTTTAACTATCTACTTTCCTATTTTAGGTTGACTAATAAGCATCCTTTCTAAACCACAACTTAACCATTCCCTAAAAATTATATCCATCAAGACCAAGCTCTTCATAGAAAACCATCCAATCAATAACTCACTTGTACTTGAATCTATTCCCTTTCAAACTTCACGTGTCATCATCTAAGCCTTGCTTTGTTCCACCATATATCAGTACAATTATGTATCTAACCTCTAAACCACATGCATATATTAAGTCAACAATATCACTCAACCTCCTAACATTCCCATCCTTAAAAAAATTCTGCCCACGCATTAACCAGAAAATGTAATATCTCTAAAATATTGATGATGTTCCATGCCAAGTCACAAAACTAGTACATATAAATTGTACTAAGTACACCAACACCCCCTTTTTTTTTTCAAGTGCTTAGCACCAAATCATGCATATTAGACCAAGCAATTTTTTTTTCATTTTTTTTTTCAACACCTATTTGGAGAAGACACAATTACAAGAATAGAAAAGATAAATGAGAACCTACTCTTCTTATAGAGATCACATAAGTACCGATGATAAACAATTGATAGATCACTAGAACATACGTATCATGCATGGCCATTTGTAGCACAAGAACAGATACGACATTAACACAATAGTCAAGCCATTGCATTTATAAAAAAAATCAAGTAGGTAAGTTAATTGATAGAGTACAAATCACCCAACATGAGCAATATTATAGACTAAGAGATTTCAATAGCCACAAGAATGAAGTAATTGAAATTACACAAGGTCAATTATCTACAATTTTAGAAAGAAGGACATAAATTAAAGTTAGACAAGGTGAAAACATACAACAAGACATAGTAAAATATTTCATAATAGCCTAAATGGATGGATCAATTTTTTGATAATTTTGAGTGTCGCATGAAAAGCAACACTAATTACTAATTAACTAACACAACAAAATAAACAACTTCTAGTACACATAACAAAATTCAAAACGGATGCATTACCCACACAGTTTGATTTAACAGACCTGCTCTGATACATTAATATGACACCCTAAATTCCAAAATCATTATTACTATTATTTATTCAAAAATAGAGTTTGATTCGCAGCGGAGAGTGTCAATTAAAAACTTTCCTATTAATATAAGAATTCTAATTCTAGCAAAAAATGGGCTATTACCACTAGTGCAAATCAAAGATACAAGACCTGTTTTTTTAGAGATTTAAGACCACTTTTGAACAAAAACAGGTATGAAATATTTAAAAATTAGGTCTTGTATCCCTGATTTGCACTAGTGTACATTTTGGGATAGTAGTATCCTGCTATCCCTCTTCGGTTTAAAAAATACCTATTATAAAAAAAAATTGTTCAAAAATTACCAAACCGTTATTATTGTTTTGAAAAGAATTATAAAAGAGTGAACAATGTTGAAATGTCAAATGATTAAAGTGAGACATAATTATGTTTTTGCTGATAATCAGCTTTCATCTATACTATCTATGAAAGCATAGGGGATTTGAGCTGACTTTTTCATCATTTCAAGTATACTCTTAAACAAATTTTTCTAATGTTATATTGTTGATTTTATTAAAAAAAGATAAGAAATGATATTATATTTACTATATTATTGATACCATTGAAAAAAATAAACAAATTTTTTTAGATGTGTGATAGTTTAAATGTCACAAACATCTATATCTATACTTTTAATCAAAATTGAAATTTTATAAAGAAAACACTATTTATTACTCCCCCGTTCCCTTTTAACTTTTAAGTGTCGTTTAAGAATATTTGCACCAAATTAACAAGGTGTATTTTCACACATTTTCTTTCTATTATATCCTCATTTTAAATTCTTAATTTTTTGCACACAATTTCTCTTTCCAATAAAATTAATATGTTAACTTTTCTCGTAACAAACAATTGTTAGTAACTACTATATCTTTCTCCAACAAATTTCTATTTTTTGCACATTCATAATAAATAATTATCAATTTTATAAATATTGTACACGTCTCTTTAATTATTTTAAGTCAATTTTCAATGAGTCTTCCACTCTTTCTTCCTTTTGAATCTTCATAGAGTCTTTTATTTTTTTCTCTCAAGATTTGTTCTTTTCCTTTGCACTGTAAATTTTTAACTATTACTACTCATTTTATTTATAGAATTTTAACTCTTCATTGAACCATTATTACAGGTAACTAAATTTTGTTTAAATTTAAAGATAACAAGAAACAAACTTTGTTAAAAAATACAAACTGTTGAAAGTGACTCAAAATTGAAGTTTGGGAATCTACCAGAATCGTAGCACAATTTTTGGACCAGGATTGACACTTCCCATTCAGAAAAAAAATTGTAGCACGATCTGGCAAAATCGTAGTACGATTTTACGCTGATGCAGAAAAACAGGGTTTAGAAACAAACAACAAACTAGAGTTTATAGAGTTTTCTCTTGGCTACAAACACTAGGATTGGAATTGATTCATCTTGGGGAAACAGTATTAGGATTAAGTCTCTTGGTCACGCGAAGAGATTGGGACTTTGGGTAGAATTAGGTTTAAAGACTAATTTTTGTAACCGTTTTGATATCTCTTTTGTAAAGTTACTCATCATTATAGTGGAATGGAGAGCTGCTCTCTCCCCCAGACTAGGTCAGTATTGGACTGAACTTAGTAAATAAATTTTCGTGTGTTCTCTCTCTATTTCTCTCGTTGTTTTCTATCTTTTGCTTGTGTTTATAACTGTCACCAACTTTGCTTTGGTTACTTGATTAATTTGCTCCACACATCAAGTATTTGATTGGTGTGATTTTTAACGAATTCACAACACAAACAAACAAACTTTAGTTTTTTTAAGTATATATCATTAATTAGTTTTATTGAAAAAGATAAGAGTAGTCGACAAAGAGTATAATTGACAAATTGTACACTTAAAATACTAAAACGACAGTTAAATAAGAACGCTAAAGTTGCAGTTAAACGACATTTAAAAAGAAACGAAAGGAGTATTTATAAATATTAGCGCAATAAAATGACGAAAAAACGAACACATGAGTACTCGTCTTTCTGCTGATAATTATAAAGTTACGGAAAAAGTGGCCATTTTTTGGAATGAAAGACAAAAAGTTAAACCAAGTACGAATCTAATAAGCCAAAGTAAATCCTAAAGTACATGCAAATCCCAGCTTGTAAAATACCCCTCTCTTTTTGTTGTATATGCCTAGCCCTTTCTGATTCTTTCTTCTCTTCCGAGAAAAGAAGACTTTTGGGTCGTCTTCCACACATTCTTTGCTTCTTTCCTTAACCCTTACAGTTAGTATATATAAATACCTTTGTCGTAAGTATATCTGATTCTAACATTACAACCCAAATTTCACAATATATTTGTAAACTTCAATCTATTAACCACAAAAGATCTGAGAATAACCCAACTACTTTATCATGACGGTCCTTGGAAGTATGGCAAGAATTTTGGATACATTAATAGGGTACAATAATATATACTTCTAGAAAACTAAATGAAATCTGTCTTTAGTTATATTTTTTGTTACCAACTGTTAAAAGTGCCAACTATAGATAATTTTTTTCTTTGTCTTCATTTATTTTCCTAATAGTCCTAACTACTTTATTTTTTTTGAAGGAATAGTCCTAACTCCTATTGATAATATAGAGTATATTTCTATTTAATACTTACTTTACAATCTTTTTTTCTTTTACACAACAATTTTTTTTCTTCTTTTATAGTATGTTCTTAATTAATTTCATTTTCTCGTTACACATAAAATTAACATTTTACTTTTTGTTTTTTCTATACCAGGCCTGGAGTAATGCTTCTTTATCCTTTGTAAGTATCAATGGAAAACACTACATCGTTAATTTTAACTTTATTTTAGCAAGATTTATGAGTAATTCATATCTAACAGATATTCGTCAATGAGGGCAATTGAGAGTCCTTCAACCTTAGATGATCAGCAGTGGCTCACATATTGGGTTTTATACTCCTTCATGACTCTCTTTGAGCTTTCATTTTACAGGATCCTAGCATGGTAAGTTATTAAAACAGATTAAGTTTTTACATAGTTTATAATAATAAAATAAAGGGTTATTATTACATATATTTTTAGCCTCAATAATTATCTCGAATTTTGTTTTTGATTCATTTATAATTGTATATCCACTTTTCAGTACCAAAACATAACAAATTAAATCACACGTTTTTGGTCTATCTTTAGGGATGAACTAAAAGCATGTAGTTTGTAATTTGTAGGCTAAACTGCACTTTTTGTCCTTTAAGTTTCAAAAAGTTGCGATTTTGATCCCTATTAAAAAAAAGACAAAAGTAACACCCTATGTTTAGGAAAATATGTTCTTTTGACCCCCTAACAGGGCAGTCCCCAACAATTTGGAGGCCCCGTAATAATCTTGACAATTTTTAATTTAAAAATAATTGAAAAAATTTAAAGACTTTTACCCACATACAAATAGGCATTTACCTATGGATAATGCATAATTGACAGCAAAATTGCTGTCTTTCAGACTTTTACCTACGGAAAAAGGACAGTTAGTGACGGATTTTGGCAGTAGGTACAAGTTTTTTTTCTTCATTTTTCCCAAATTTTGAGGCCCCTCTAAGTTTTAGGCCCTATGCGAAGGACCTTGATGCACTTGCACAGGGCCGGCCCTGCCCCCTAACATAAGGGAAATGTGATCTTTTGACCCCTTATCTTCTCAAAAAGTTGCGATTAAGCCCCCTGTTTTGGGACACATGGCATCTTCTCAGTTATTTTGAGACGAAAGGGGCCAAAATTGAATTTTTTTTAATAGGGGACCAAAATCACAACATTTTAAAACTTAAGGGGCGAAAAGTGCAGTTTAACCAACCTAATTTATAATGACTAAAAAGTTGGTACAACATTACAAGGTTTATTTACAGTTTTGATTCTCCTATTTTCAGTCATTCATGGAATTGGTCCTCTTATTTTAGAGTCACTCGATTTTGATCTTCATAAGTTTATTACTTTTTTACTTAAAATGACGTATTTTAAATGACGTTATATACGAAATGATGATATGGAGTGTTCAACTCCGACGAAATTACAAAAAAAAAACAATTGAAAACTTTGGTTTCAAATTCAGTTTCACCATCTTTTAAGTACAAAAAAATGATGAAAGAACTAAAATTGTGTGATTTTAAAATGAGGACATCAATTTCCTAAACTAGTGAAAATAAATGGACGAATACCGTAAATAAGTCTAACTAAAAACATGATTAAATTTAATTGAACCGAAAAATTACAAATTTCACCCTAAAATAAATTAATATTTAATACATTTTTAAGAGAAGCTAAACATTTTTCTTTGATAATGTATAGGTTTCCCATATGGCCATACATGAAACTTGTGTTTTGTATGTGGTTGGTATTACCAATGTTCAATGGAGCTGCTTTTATATATGAGAACTATGTGAGGCAATATGTAAAGCAAATAGGAAGCTATGGAGGTTTCAGTAAGTATCCAGATGAACAAAAGAAAGTCCTTCAAATGATCAGTTTGGATGCAAGAAAATCTGTTGAACGTTACATAGATAGATATGGCCCTGATGCCTTTGAGAGAGTAATCAAAGTGGTATATACTATAAATAACTCCAGCTAGTTTTATTAATTTTTCTTTTTCTTTTTGCTTTAACATTTTTATTATGTTTCTTGGAAAAATAAAATCATTTATGTCATATTCATGCTTGATTTGCAGGCCGAGAAAGAAGCAAGGAAGCACTAAAGATTTGTGTGAAAAAATGGATATTTTATGTGTCACGTGCATTAACGACTCATGAGTTTCAGAATTGTAGTATAAAAATGACATTAATCTTGAGCTTTTGACATTTGAAATTAAATTATAAATTATCTATCATTTCATGGTATGACATTGGTTTGATTTTTTTAATTATAAATATTACTATTTAGTTAATTATACGATACCAGTTAATTAGAATGATTTGTCTTAAGTATTTATTCTTCAACACTTTTAAGCAATTCAATCATCACCCTATGGCATGTAAAAATTCAGGCTTGAGTCATACGGAGACTAACTTTAAAATCAAAGTTCATATAACAAATTATGAAATGGATTAGAAAAAGAAACAATCATGAAACAAGTTCAGCATTTCGAATAACAGTTTTCAACACTACCACCAACTTATAGAGGGCCTATACTGAGTGGTGATATTTTCTTTAAATTATCTACAAGGAATACCAATGTGTGTTCAGTTTCAATTGTTCAACCGACACAAAAATAATAGCCATAGAAACCTAACCAAGGCCAATATATATATGAAGACAATTATTAATTATCAAATTTAGTGAAGAGACCAACATATGATTTTATCAACAAAACTCATATGTAAGCATAAGACAAAACAGAATGTACCGGATAGAACAACACAAGCCAGAATAACACAACACAAAGTAGAACATGACAAATTTTTATGTTATTGAATAATTTTTTTTTGTTTTATACGATTTTGGATGGACAAAAAACTATTTTTGTATTTTAGATAACTTGTATGTGAGACAAAAATTGTGATGTGGTTTAGTGAGGGACAAAAATTTATGTTTTTGTCCTGTGTAACATGCCATTTTTTCGATAGGATTATTTTATTTATTATTTATATGTGCTTAATTGCTTGCTTATGTGTTTGTTTTGTGATTAGTGGATTTTTAGGACTGAGGGTATTTTAGTAATTTGAGGAGCGAGGGTAAATTAGTAATTTTAGAATATAGATTATTTTAATGTTTTAGTGTGAATAGTTATTTTTACTAAGTTAGTGGTAACTTGCAGTAATTATTTTGATGTGGTAATTAATCGATGTTTTAGTGAGTTAAGTGTGTAGTAATGTTTTAAAATTAAATGGTATATAGATTATTGGCTCGTTATGAATAGATTTACCCTAGCCCATTAGTTGAGTATATAAACATAACTCATGAGAGGAAATTAGGGTTAGAACAATTTACACATTACACACAAAAGTGGCTAGAGAATATTGAGAGAGAAAGAGAAGAATAGAATAGAAGAGAAAAAGGAATAATCCAATTGGAGAAAAGTGAAGAGGAAGCTAGGAATCACAAAGGGAGTAGAGATTTTGGTGGAATTGCTTTAGCTTAAGGGGAACAAAGGGGGATAGATTCACTATACTTAATAGCTTATAATCAACTTTTAGCTTATGGGTCATAATTAATATGATTGAATTGTGATGATTGATGATTATATGTTTGGATTTTTGTGCTTAACTTTGAGTGGTGAATTTGGGTATATGAAATTTGTTAGAAACTTGTTGATTATGCTTAAATTCCATTGTTGTTGTATGTTGAGTGGTTTACTTTGAAATCTTAGTTTAAATTGGTGAAAATGATAAGGTTGTTGATGATTAATGATGAATTCATGATTTATATGATATGAATGTTGTTCGGTATATGTTTGTGTTGAGAATTCATAAAATTGGTTGTGAGAAATGTGATTTTTGGTTAAGTTGTTGTGTTTTGATGATTTTTGTGAAAATGAGTCAAAAGAGGAGAATTTTGATTTTGATAAATTTGAGTGGATTCTTGGAGTTCTTAAGATGAATTAAATTGAGTAGAATTTCTATTTTTAATTGTTAAATTTTGGAGAGGAATCGTTTAGGAAAAAAATCGAATTTTTGAGCTAAAAGCCGTTTTAATCACTTTTTTGAAATAAGTAACTTTGGGTGGTTTGAATGAAGTTGTTTTGAGTAAGAAAACTATGTTTTTGAGTGAGTATAGATGGTATAAGTGTCTGGGAAGTTTTTGGTGAAAACGAGATCGAAAACGGTTTGAAAAACAGAATTATACGCATGAAAACGCGAAAGTGAAAAATTAGGATTTTTCACCTGTCAAGGTGGCACAATCGTGCACCCCTGTAGCAAGGCCGTGCGTGTTCTCACAGCATTGGATGGCACGACCGTGCGCCCTGTTGGCACGACCATGCCAACCCCCCCTATGCACGGAAACTACGATTTTTCATACTTTTGAGTTCACAAAAATATCCCAATGAGTCCCAAACACCTAAACCTAATTAATTGATGTGTAATTGAACTTATCTTGGGAAAAGAAATTGATTTCGAAACTTGAAGACAATGAGACAAACTTTGAGAATTTTGCGAAATGAACGAACTTTGTGAAACGAAAACACTAAGATTGACTAACTAAGATGTTAGAAGATTTTTCAGGATATTATTATGATATGTAAGAGCTTAGTAACCTATTTTGATTTCGGAAATTGGAAATAGGCGATTTTGTGAAAATAGAAAAACTTTGTAACAACCGTTTTTCGCTAGGATTATTTTAATTATTATTTATATGTGTTTATATGTGCCTATTTGCTTATGTGTGTATTTGATATGGGATTAGTGGATTTTTAGGCTATAAGTGAATTTTAGTCATTTTAGAACTAACGGTATTTTGGTCATTTGGCGTGTGAGGGTAACTTAGTAATTTTAGGATGTGGATTATTTCTAAATAGTTTTTTTACTAAGTTAGAGGTAACTAGTGTGAATTATTTCTTGTGGTAAATAATCAATGTTTTAGCGCATTAAAAGTGTAGTAACTTAAAGAATTATTTAGTGAGAGCTCTAATGTAACAACCCGTATTTAGCTATGATTATTTTAATTATTATTTACATATGTTTATGTGTGTTTATATGTGCTTATTTGCTTATGTGTATAATTGTGTGGGGGATTAGTGGCTTTTTAGACTAGTAGGGTATTTTAGTCATTTTGGAGGCTAAGGGTATTTTGGTCATTTGGCAAGTAAGGGTAAATTAGTAATTTTATTGGAAGGATTATTTTTATTGCTTTAGTAAGAATCGTTATTTTTACTAAGTTACTAGTATGTTGGCGTAATTATTTAGAGATGGTAATTATTCGACGTTTTGATGATTTAATGAGTAGTAACTTTTTAGAAATAGATGCAAGAGTTTTGAGGCCTAGTTAGAATGAGAATTAACCTAGCCCACTCGCTGATATAAATAGATAAGAATTCTGCTCTTCTCCCAACAGAAAACGATCACGCCCAATAGAAATGACAAGTATACCCCTGCGTTAGTTAACTCATGCCGCGTGAGTTAACTAACGTACCTTATAGGTCTCTGCGTGACTTAAGTCACGATGCGTCAGTTAAGTCACATTGCGTGACTTAAGTGTTATATGACATCAACAGAGACATAACCTTCATATTTCCAAAACATCCCAAATTCGAAAAATCTCCCCCCAAATGTGATTTTTTCCAAACTCAAGCAAATCATCACCAAATCACGCAATTGAACAAGTATGTGTTTCTTATTCTACATCATTGCTTATTTTTTGTTGAAATTTTGTGATTTTTTGAAGAAGTTACACATTTATAGGTTTTTCAAAATTTGGCTTGCATGTTAGTTTTTAGGATTGTTAGTGATGAATTAAGTTAGGAACTATTGTTTAGAGTACAATGTGGTAGTTTAGGGTTTAGAAATTGTTAGATTTCTTAGTTGTTTAAAAATTGCACTCTATGTGTTTGGTAAAATGTCTCAATGATTTTTTGTTTTGTTTTTTGGATTGTTAATGATGAAATTAGTTAGAATATGGTTTGTTAATGTTGATTATAGTATGTTTGATTGCAATGTGGTAGTTTACGGATTGAAATGACACTGCCAAAATATAAGTGTTGTTGTTGTTGAATTGTTGGAAATGACACAATGTCCGTATGAAAATGTCTCATTGATTTTTTGCTTTCTGAAATGTTGTGCATATATGTCTCGGAGGAATACGTCTCAGAGGCCCGAGGAGAGGAGTGATGACTTAGGTTAGGAAGGCCTACCTCTACTAGTAGTGCACTGAGGGAGAAGCAAGTAGTACTC
>Ga0228710_1009601_pt1 | contig 13329 bp, 9 predicted proteins | sample MedpolnodulmetaG_FD_177995 | JGI IMG/M metagenome (GOLD analysis project Ga0228710, IMG submission 177995) | Root nodule microbial communities from Medicago polymorpha collected in Santa Monica, California, United States - pink nodules | ecosystem: Host-associated > Plants > Roots > Nodule...
ACACTTCAAATTAAAAATCTCCCCTCCCCTCCCCGCCCCTCCTCTCCAAAACTCTCGAACCAAACAGACCCTTAATTTCATTTATCAATTATTCCATGTCTTTAACCGTATCATTAAAAATATGACTATTACGAGCGTTCCAAATCAACCAAATCGTTTCATGCCAAATAATCCAATAACCTTTCCGCAACTTTTCGTTTGATGCTTCACCACTCCAACACTCCAAGTAAATGAACAAATTTGGCGGGGTAATAAAAGAAAAATCTAGCCATCGCATAACTAAAGATCACACATTGCTTGATACCTCACAAAACAAGAAGATATGTTGAGAAGTTTCACCTTCACAATCGCACAAAGCATAATTCACTGACACCTTTAGCTGAATAATGTTGGGAGTGATAAGATTCGTTCTAGTTGGAATGCGATCTAACTAAAGTTTTCAAGTGAAAGCCACCATTTTGTAGGCACTTGGCCTTTCCATAGATAGCCAAATACCCTCTTCTCAACCTCACCCCATCTTATTTCCCACACCAACAATTTTTCCAATAAACTATACAATGAGTTCACCGTAAACAAACCACTTTCTTCCGGCCTCCATTTCATCCGATTAATGTGAACAAACAAATCCGTCCAAGGCCTCCGTCAAATCATTAAGTAACCTCACGTCCCACACAAAAAGAGGTCCACGCCAAAATGAAACAAAATTCCCAAATCCGTTGGTCAATATCCACATTTCCTTAACGGAAGCCTCTTTAAAATATGAAATGGCAAAGAGTCTCGAAAATTGTTCACATATCTATGAAGTTCCTCTCCTTTTATATGTCCAAAATCATGTCCTCCCACCATCCCCGACATGCCTCACCACCTCCGAGTTAAAATTAGATCCAACACCTTCTTCTAAAGACATTATATCCTTCCACCAAGAAGATGCATTCCATGGACACAACCCCTCCTCCCTCCCCCAATTGTTCCACTCCCCTACCATACCTCTCCACCAACACCTCTTTCCACATCAGTTGGTCACTTTGAAGAAACCTTCATCACCCTTTTGCCAACAAACTCAAATTAACCACCCTTACATCTTTCACACCTAAACCTCCATTCTCTCTAAGCTGACAAACCATTTTCCACTTTGCCCAACACAAATCGGCCCCCTATAACTCCACCCCAAAGAAATTATCTTTGGATCTTTACAATCTTCTTCCATACACTAGTCGGCATGTTCATAAACAGTAGGTTAAAAATAGGCACTGAGTTCAACACCACAATAAGAAGTACAATACGGCCACCAATACTAATGTACCTATTTCCCCAAAAGTTAAGTTTCCCCCCTTATCTTTTCCAAGAGCGGATCCCAAGTAGACATAGACTTAGGATTAATCACACCCACTTGTAACCCCAAGTATTTAAAAGGAAGAAACCATTCACGACAATTCATGAAATTACACGCCATATACTCATGAAGTCACTTGGAACATTCACTCCAACCAAACAACTTTTAAAGAAATTGACCTTTAACCCGGATGTTATCTCAAAACCCTTTAACAATGCCTTTAAAGTCCATAAATTCTCCACCATTGCTTCCCCTATACAAAGAGTGTCATCAACGTATTGAAGATGGGATATCTCCATACCATCCGATCCAAATTTAAACTCTTTAAAACATACCATCCTTGCCCTATATATAAAAAATAATAAAATAAAATTATATTGGTTATAATTAATATAATAAAATAGTAATTATCTACATCTACATCTATATCTATGCAATATATAAAGAAAACTACCCCTTTCATCACTTTTGGGCTGGATTTTTCTTTCCAAAAATGCCTTCAATTTTCAATACAAATAACTCATGTAAAAAATAGATAAGAATAAATTTAAATATTAAAAAATGTAACAAACACGATATGAATATATATATATATATGTTTGTTTTTTTCTTTATCATTTAAAAAGTGTATCAAACTAAATGAGTATATTTATACAATTTTTTATTATCCCAATTATACCCTTATACAACTTTTTCTATAATAAAGATTTTTATTGGTGTTATTGAAATAGATAATCATGTTTAATTTGATTTGTTATAACTAGAAAGCAACAAACATTTATATTTTTATTTTTAATCAAAATCAAAATTTCATAAAAAAAACATAGTTCCAAATTTTAGCGCAGTAAAAAGAGCAGAAAGAGTGCCCGTCTTTTCGCTAGTTAAATATAAAGAGAATACAAACTTTTCGTGTGACTTATTGCTCTCCAATTTTATTTATAATTTAATCATTCTTTATTTAATCCAATAATCAAAATTTTCAAATATCTAACACCATTATATAAAAAATACTAATTTTTAGTATAACATATTTTCTTTTCAATTATACCTTTCGATTAAACTTATTTTTATCATTTTTCCTTCATTACTAATCAAATAACTTTATTTTAAAATATTTTTTATTTACAGTTTCTATAATTTTTATCTATAAAAGCAAAAAGACAAGAACATTGATGCCATATAGAAGCTAGTTAGACAACAATATAATTAAATTTACTAAAATTAAATTTTCTTTCTGTAGTAGATTAAAATTGATAAAAATTTAAAAAACGGTTTGAAATCCGACTCTTGCATCTTGCAATATTCTCACTAAATGAGTTAAGTTCACGGGAACACAATCATTTTATCTACTCACCACAAGTTTAATGTTTTCAGTTTTCATAAATCATTGAACATTTTTATAATATGAAAAGTAATAGAAGATAATTGTATTTTATATAATTTTTTATGCATTTTGAGTTTCTTTTTTTGACATTTAGTAATATATTTTTTATAAATTCATAATATTTTTCCATAGTCAAAATATATTCATTGTTTTCTATCCCCAACCCAAAATATATCTAGATTCGCCATTGCCTGCAAGGTTGTGGGTTCAACTCCCATTATCGACATGAGAACCTCTGTATAGGTGACTACTATACGTACATTTGTAAGCACTCTTTAATCTTGAGGTTTGATCTGAGTTAGACCAGAAGCCCAACTCTCATAAACTTGTATGAGTTTTTCCCTTAAAGATACCAATGATCACTTTTATAAAATAAAATTTATTCGTCATCTATTATATTTTAGAAAATATTATTTCAAAAATATACATCATTTCCATGTTTGTTAAAAAGCATACAAGATATGTTATGAAAATATGATCACTTTTAAGAAATAAAAAGTTATTTATCGACTTTTATATTTTAGAAAATAATTTTTTTGAGGGAATATTTTAGAAATTGTTATTTCATAAGAAAAAACATTATTTTGATTTTTTTTAAAATAAAAGACGTTTTTTCAACATTTTATGGTAATAATATTCAATATTCATAATTATGAACTAATAAAAATTCTGAAAAAAATATTTCAAAAATAAATAAATAATCTGAAAAAATAAATTTTATTTCACTGCCACTTTTAGTAAATGATATTTAGTTAGTATAGTTTGAAATGATAGGAAACAATTTTTTTTTCTTCAAAATATAAAAACTCATTTAACTAGTAATTGAAAGATCGATTGCATAGTAAATGTCGAATTTTCAATTGTACCGTAAAAATTAAATATTTTAAACCACAACCTTTTTTAAGGCGAAAATTAAATTAAACAGATTAATGAAGATTGACTCGGGTATTTAAATTTTAAACCACAACTTTTTTAAAATTTTATTAAAAAAATCAAAATAATACATTGGCGTATATACTTCCACGAATATCCGCATCGTTTTTCAACAACCGCATCGTTTTTCTCTCCAAAAAAAAAAAACCGCATCGTTCTCCCTCTAGGGTTTTTCCACGAGTATCCTTCTAGGGTTTCTTCCACAAAAAGTTCGAAGGGTTTTCACGTACAACTTCAACAACCCTACTGTTCTCATGAATATCCCTCCTCTGGTAATTCTCCATGACGACCTTATCGTCGAAGTCCTAACGCTCCTCGACGTAAAATCTCTAATGTTGATGAAGTGTGTTTGCAAGTCATGGAAAACCCTAATATCCGATCCTTACTTCACCAAAATGCATCTTAAGAAGCAATCTACACCAACGAGTCACCTCGCATTTCTCTCAAACGTATCTGAAGGTTTGGGAGAATGTAGGGCAGTGCCCATCTCTCGTTTGCTGGAGAGTAACTCGCATTCTATCACCCGTACCGATCCTTACCACCAATTCTTTTACAAGGACGTTGGTAGGGTTGTTGGTTCATGCAATGGATTGGTCTGCATGCAAGATTCTTCTTTCACAGCTGAGTATCACGAACACTCTTTCTCTTTTTGGAATCCTGCCACAAGGACAAAATCTGAAACATTGGTGTCTTTTCGCAACTATCCCAATCCCAAGAAAAATATTTGTAAGTTCGCGTTTGGTTATGATAATTCAACAGACACTTACAAGATTGTGTTGTTATGTATGAAAAGGGATGGTGAGCTTATTACAACCGCCGTAAGAATTTTTACTTTGGGTGATAATGATTGGAGAGAAATTGATTGTTTGCCTGTGGTAGTGGTGTGTCATCCTTTTGGTAAGTATGTGAGAGACGGTGTTTATTTGAATAGTAGTATTAGTTGGTGTGTTCGTCACCGATATAATTGCCATTTGAAGAATCTTACAGTTGAACAACTTGTGATGATCTCATTTCATTTGGGGACAGAGAGATATACACAGTTGTTGCTCCCTCGATGTTGTGATGAAGAGCTACATGATGTTCCAACTCTTTCTGTGTTGATGGATTGCCTTTGTTTTTCACATGATTTCAAGAAAACCCACTTTGTTCTTTGGCAAATGAAGGAATTTGGAGTTGAAGAATCTTGGACTGAATTCCTTAAAATTAGTTATGTGAATCTTCCAAAAGATATTAAAATTCATGGGTTTCATAATGGTCCAACCTATTATCCTCCTCAATTGATTCCATTGTGTTTTTCTAACAATGGTGATACATTGATATTTACAATCAATCTATTGTGTTTTTCTAACAATGGCGATACATTGATATTTACAATCACTCTACCAGACCAAGCATTTCTCTATAATTGGAGAGATAATAGAGTGAAGAGAATTAAAAGTACCAATAAAATTTTGTGGTTCAGTGCCAATGGATATGTTGAAAGCTTGGTATCCATTTTTTGAAGGTAAGTTTCTCTTGGATGATTTACTTGTTTGTATTTGAGTTAGTTTATGTATGATGTACAATATATTGTGTGATTATTTTCAAATCATGGTTTTATTTGATAATCATTTTGCCCTCAAGTTTATTTGTTTTGTATTGAGTTTAAATATTGGTAACAAACTTTGATTATTAGCTATGAATTTCTTCGATTTTATTTACAATTCTAATTTTGAGCTTTTATGTCTATGGTACATTGGTATAAATTTCTAAGCTCATGCCATAATTAATAGTTCAATAGTATAGCAGCCTTTGCAATATAACGGAACCAATTCAATTCCTATACACATACACATAAATGCTTGTAACTTATAGAGATTATAGATAATAAGCCTACATCAAAGAAAGCTAATAATGAAGACTAGTGGTTTGAGAGGGTATAAAAGCTTTATGCAGGGTGCTCTTCCAAGAGACATATGACTAGGAGAATTGTTGGATCCTTTGTTTCAACATAGGGTTTGGAATTATAGGGAGGTCATGATCGAGTTTTATGATACGTCTTTTAATTTTGGTTTTAAAATTTAGATTTGTCTATCATCGATGTCCCGGATGTGTGAATGTGGGAAATCTCCGACTCTAACATCAACTTAGTTTCCAATGTGGGGATGTTTATTTTGGTGGGTGTTGTTCTTATGGGTGTTAGCGCAGGGTGTCTTTGTTGGTGTTTTGTTTTTGGGTGTTCCATCTATATACGACGCCTTTTGTTTGTACTTGCGGATGATACTTTATGTGTGGGGGAAGCGACTATTGAGAATTTGTGGACTCTTAAGGCGTTGTTAAGGGGGTTTGAAATGGTGTCCGGTTTAAAGGTGAATTTCCAAAAAAGTTTCCTTATAGGTGTGAATGTCCTGTCGGAGTTTATGGGGATGGAGTTGAGTTTTCTCAATTGCAGTGAAGCTACACTTCCTTTCATGTATTTGGGGTTACCAGTGGGAGCAAATGCGAGAAAATTGTCAACTTGGGAACCGGTGTTGGAGAGGCTTAATGCTTGGGGGAATAAATATATTGGTTTAGGTGGCCGAATTGTTCTCCTTATTTCGGTCCCCATTTTCTATCTCTCGTTTTTGAAGATGCCGATCAAGGTCATTAAAAAACTGGTGGCTATTCAACGAAAGTTTCTTTGGGGCGGAGTGGGTGGTAGCAATCAGATTTGTTGTGTGAGGTGGAGGAAAGTGTGCCAACCAAGAACTAAAGGGGGGCTAGGGGTGAGAGATCTCAAATTGGCTAATGTTAGCCTTTTAGCTAAATGGAGATGGCGGCTTCTTGATGGTGAACGGTCGTTGTGGAAGGAGGTGTTAGAAGATAAATATGGGCCAAGGGTGAGTTATAAAAGTAGAGTGGTGGGGGAGACTTGGCCGTGGCTTGCTTCTCGGTGATGGAGAGATTTAATGGAGTTGGAGGAGGTCGGAGGGAACCGGTGGTTTAATAGGGAGTTGATTCGGAAGGTGGGTAATGGCTTGGAAACTTACTTTTGGAAGGATGCGTGGATTACTAGTGTGCCTTTTATGGAGTCTTTTCCGCGCCTTTTCACCTTAGCAAATTGTCAAGATGTGAAGGTGGGGGAGGTGTGGGAAAGGAATGCGGTTGGAGAGAGATGGGGGCTTCGTTTCCGTAGAGACTTGTTTGTGTGGGAAAGGGAGCTTGTGAATGCTCTTATGACAAGGTTGGAAAGGGTGGTGGTAGGGGAGGGAGTTGATTCGTGGTCTTGGAAGCCGGAAGAGGGATGGGTTTTTACCGTCAAGTCTTGTTAATTATTGTTACAAGATAGGTGGCTTTTAGACGAGGTGTTGACTTTGGATGAGGAGGTGGTGTATCGGGTGCTTTGGAAAAGTAAGGCACTGGCTAAGGTGTTGGTTTTTTCGTGGACTTTGTTCTTGGATAGAATCCCAACAAATGTGAATCTTCACAAGAGACGGTTTTTGGGGGGTGAAGAGTCTAAGCGTTGTGTGTTTTGTGGTGGTGAGGATGAAACGGCGGTGCATTTATTCATCCATTGTGAGGTGATAGCCAAGGTGTGGAGGGAGGTTATGAGATGGTTTGGTTTTTTAATTTTTTAACGCCGCCTAATCTCTTTATTCTTGTCATTTGTTGGTCTAGGGAGTTTAGATTGAAGAGACTTGGACGTGGAGCTTGGTTAATTTGGCATACGGTGGTTTGGAATTCTAGAAATAATATTCTTTTTAAGAATAAGATTATGGAGGTGCATGAGATGGTGGATCAAGTTAAGGTTCTCTCGTGGCAATGGAGTTTGAGTAGGTTGAACATTGCCACTTGTTTGTTTTACGAGTGGTGTTGGCACCCTCACTTTTGTCTCCAAGCTTGAGCGTGGTGTTGGAAGTTTTTTGGTGTGTTTTTTGTTTGGTGTGCCGGGTCTGCTGCGTCCTGCTGAGGGGTGTTTTGCTGTGGAATTTTTCTGTTCTCTGTAGTGGCTCAGTCTTGCTTCATTTTTAGCGAGCTGTGTTGGTTTTTCTCGGCCTGTTGTGGTGCTGCCTGCTGTTACTGGTTTAGGCAGTTGCTGTTCCTGTCATGGTGCTGCAGCCAGTGTGTTTTTCTGGTTTTGCTTTTGTTGGTGGAGCGCCTGTTATGTGGAGTCTGTACTGGGTGTTGTGTTTAGGTGCTGCTCTTTCTTGGTGTTTGCAAGCTAGGTTTTTTTTTATTGAGTGTTGTTTATGGTGGTGAGGTGCCTATCGTTTTTATAGGTGCCTATTTGTACTCTTTTTCCCCCTTTGCCGGTTTTGTGCGTCTTGTGCTAACTGAGCCTAATAATATTTTGCTGATTTAAAAAAAAAAAGGTCTCTGTTCATCTTGTGCAAGGATCGGGTTTTTAATAAAATATTGCTGATTAAAACAAAAAAACCTTAGTTTCCAATGTAAAAGAGAGAGAGAACTTGATAATTCCTGATGATAGAAAAAGAGAGTCATATTATAAATAATAACTGTTTAAAATACTACCTGTAGTTAATGAACATGGTTTTTTTAGCCTTTTAATCAACTTTGTTACCTTTGGACCAAGCAGGATCACCATAAGCAGAAGAAACAGTTTTTCATCTGCTCATCCTAATAAGAAATGGCACTCTGATCATGCTCATAAAAAGAGGTCCTCATCAATTGTTAATGCTACCTTGTTTAGATCAAGCAATGAAGCAGGCTACTTATCCTACTATATGATGTTTAAAGTATTTTACATTACATGTGTTGGTACATTGATAGGTTGTTTCCTACTTTACTATAAATGTTTATTGGAATCAATTTTTATTTTGATTTGGACACATTTACATTGCTTTCTGATTCGTTTTGTACACAAGTTGACAGTTTGCACTATTTTGCATTGTGCCAAACTAAAGTCGGTGTGAATAGAATTTATGCAAGGTCTCGAGTTCTGATTCATTTTGTACTCAAGTTGATAGTTTGCACAATTTTGCGTTGTCCCTAACTAAAGTTGATGTGAGTGGAATTTATGCAAGGTCTTGAGTTCAAAGGATGGTTTATTGATAGTGGCCCCTCAAGTATATCACTCGTGTTTACTTCACACATATAATATAGTTCTCACAAATATGATATGGAAGACTCTTCGTCGTTAAATAAATGAGAATTTGTGAAGATTTTTTCAAGGTTGATCAATTTGGGTTTTTGAGGTAAAAGCTTTCTATGATCCAATTTTTTATTCATGAATTCCATTTTTTTATACATTGGATGTGTGGTTTGAATTCCATTGGTTGATTTGGTTTTTACCGGTATATAACTACACATTTTTTTAGGGGATAATTATACATTTATATTTCATCAAATACCATATTATATGATAATATATAACAAACTAAAAATCAACATTAGTACTCTTACTTTTCTGCAATCTTATTAGTGTCATGTGAAGACTCTTTAATTTAAGAGCTAGCTATTCTTCTAGCTTTTCTCAGCCACAAGATTGATTGGTCAAGACTTATCAATTTAGGTATATGTTGTGCATAGGTTGAATGATATGAACAAACTAAAGTTAAAGTGAACATTTAAAAGTTGAAAACTAACTGTTTGACACTAGCAAGCTGATTATAAGTATATAAAAGTAAAAAAAAATAAAAAAAAATATAAAATCACTTGTGGGAAGTGTGTGTCAGTGCGAGGTGAAAATACTTTCAAAGCCTAATTCAATCCGGAGAAAGCCTAATTCAATCCGGAGAGCTTCTACTGTCCATTTATAAATTGAGGTGTATTGATATATTCTTTTTTCCTAAATCAATAAGTTAATGGTCATTTTTATAAAATAAAAATTTATTTATCGACTTTTATATTTTAGAAATATTAGTTCATAAGAGAAAATATCATTTCGTTTTTTTTTTTCTAAATCATACTATTTTTTATGGTAAAAAATTATCAATATTCATTATTATGAGTAGTAAAAATGAAAAAATAAATTATATTTCATTGAAACTTTTGGTAAATAATATTTAATTATTATAATTTTAAATGATAGAAAACTTTTTTTTTCAAGAGACAAAAACTTATTTAACTATTAATTTAAAGATATATTGTATCGGTGCATGTCAAATTTTAAATTGTATTGTAGAAATTGTTTAATATAAACATCTACTTTTCTTAAAGCAGAAAATAAAATAAAACAAGTCAATGAAGATTGACTTAATTGATAAAGAGTTGAGTTAGTCGTAAGATTATGAGTTCAACGAGAGGTAATTGCAAATCACCACTTCTTTGATGGTAATTTATAAGTACCTCACTAAACGTTTGTTGAGTATCGAAGTCTATCTTAACTCTAGTGTTCCGTCAAAACCCAACACACCTAAACTTTTATTAAAAAATAAAAATAAAAAATAAAACAATGGATACAATTAGCGTATATATATAGGCATATTGTAAGCGTTTCTTTCTTGAGATATTTGGCCAAAACCGCACCGTTCTCCATGAATACCCTTATAGGGTTTCTTCCACAAAAGATTCGAAGGCTTTTCACTTTCAACTTCAACAACCCCACCGTTCTCCATGACGAACTCATTGTTGAAATCCTAACGTTCCTTGATGTAAAATCTCTTATGCAGATGAAGTGTGTCTCCAAGTCTTGGAAAACCCTAATCTCTGATCCCGTCTTCGTCAAAATGCACTTTAAGAAACAATCTATAGGAATGACACACCTTGCTTTTCTATCAAACAAGTTTAAAGGTTCTGGTGATTGTATTGCTGCACCCATCTCTCGTGTGATGGAGAGTACTTCAAATTATATCACCTTTACCGATCCTTACCACCAATTCAATTACAAGGACGCCGGTGACATTCTTGGTTCATGTAATGGGTTGGTTTGCATGCAAGGTTGTTCTTTCACTGCTGAATATCACGAGCACTCATTCTCTTTTTGGAATCCTGCCACAAGGACAAAATCTGAAGCATTAGTGTCTTTTCGTAATTATGCCAATCCCCAGAAAAATATTTGCAAGTTCGTGTTTGGTTATGATAATTCAACAGACACTTACAAGATGGTGTTGTTATGTTTGAAAATGGATGGCAAACTTATTACAACCGCGGTTAAAGTTTTTACTTTGGGTGATTATGTTTGGAGAGATATTGATCATTTCCCGGTGGAATTGGTGTATCATCGTTTTTTTATGTTTGTAGAGATGATGTTTATTTGAATAATAGTATTAATTGGTTAGTCCTTCACCGATATTACTGTCATTTGAAGAATCTTACAGTTGAAAAATTTGTGATCATCTCACTTGATTTGAGGACAGAGACATATGCACAGTTGTTGCTCCCCCGATGTTGTGATAAAGAGCTACGCGGTGTTCCAACTCTTTCTGTATTGATGGATTGCCTTTGTTTATCTTATGATTTCAACAAAACCCATTTTGTTATTTGGCAAATGAAGGAATTTGGAGTTGAAAAATCTTGGACTCAATTCATTAAAATTAGTTATCCGATTCTTCTAAAAGATTTTAAAATTCAGGAGTTCTATAGTGATTCATTATTTTATCGTCCTCGATTGACGCCATTGTGTTTTTTCAGAGAATGGTGCTACATTGATATTTGCAATCAATTTACTAGACCAAGCAATTCTCTATAATTGGAAAGATAATAGAGCAAAGAGAATTAAAAGTACCAACAAAATTTGGTGGTTCACTGCCAAGGGATATGTTGAAAGCTTGGTATCGACTTCTTGAAAGTAAGTTTTTGTTCGATGATTTACTTGTTTGAATTTGTGTTAGTTTGTGTATGGTGCAATGTATTGTGTGATTATCTGTTTTATTGTCAATACTATTTCAGTTCATTCTTTCTATGGCAAGAACATATAGTTGTTTCCTCTTTTTTATTTGTTAGCCCTTTTGCCCTAAAGTTTATTTGCTTGTAACTTTTTAGCTGACATAAATTAATAGTGTATAATGCAAAATCAAAGAAACCTGGATAATAGATAATAAGGAGATATAGAAATTTGCAGGTAGTTATTGCAAGAGACATAAGACATAGCAGAATAGTTAGATCCGTTCTTTACTATGCAAAAAACCATATGATCTACTCTTTGGATAGTCCATCAAGTTTTCAGAATGCATACTTAGCAGTTTTTAAGTAAACTTTGGGGAATGGAACATATTACATAGGGGTTAGAATTAGATGGAGATCATGATCGAGTTTTATGATACATATTTTTATTTTTGTTTTATAATTCAAAAAATCGAGCTTGAACAGCGTGAATGCGGGAAATCTCCGACTACATGGAATCTAAATGAAACTACAACATCAACGTAGTTTCCGATGAAAAGAAAAGAGAGAAAACTTGATATTTTTTTTATGATAGAAAAAGAGTGTTATATAGTTCTAGGTTCTCGATTATATGTAATGGTGGTTATTTAAGCAGGGTTATACTATGTGTAATAACTGTTTAAAAATGATACTTGTAATTAATGAACATGGTTTTATTTTAATCAACTTTGTCACTTCTGGACCATGCAGGATCACCATAAGGTGAAGAAATTATGTTTCATTTGCTCCTCCCAATAAGCAAAGGAACTGATCATGCTCAAAGAGGACCTCATCAATTGTTATTTTGATTGCAATGAAGCAGGCTGCTTATCCTTTTCATTATTTATTTTATTTTGATTGCATGGATATTATATGATGTTTAAGGCATTTTACATTGCACATGTTTCTTGGTACATTCATCATAGGTTGTTTCCTACTTTACAATAATTGTTTTTTATTGGAATCAATTTTTGTTTTAATTTTTGTTTTCTGATTCATTTTGCACACATGTTGATAGTTTGAATTGTGGCATACAAAAGTTGGTGCGACTGGAAATTATGCAAGGTCTCGAGTTTAAAGGGAGGCCCATTATAGTGGTCCCTGAGGTATATCGGTGTAGTTTACTTTGCACGTATAGTATAGTTCTCACCAAAAATATGGAAGACGGTGAGGGTTTCCAAAATGGAGAATGTGATAAAATGGATAATTGCAAATTGATTATTGAATCAAAGGTAAAATTTATGGATGGGAACTACTTGACCCAAAAAAATATTGATAGACGAGAACTCGATTATAGTTGGTGTTCTTAGTACTTAAAAAGAAAGGGAAAGATAAAAGAAGACAAAGTATTAGACTTAAGTCATTACTCTACTAGAGAGTACTAAAGAGAGATGAGAAACTTCATCAATTTTTTCATACCCATTAATGATAGTCATTTCCCATTTTATGCACAATCCAAGCTTTCTTAATTTTAGTATCACTAGCAACATGTTCATTTGCCTCAACCAATTATGTTATGCCAAGTGTATTTTCCCATATGCTATATTGAATCATAACAAAGAATCCTCCTTGTTAAATAAATGAGAATCGTAAAGATTTGTTCAAGGTGCAATTTGGGTTTTTGAGGTAAAAGATTCTATGATTCAATTTTTATTTTTCGTAGACGAGTGACCTGATAGAATACTTAAAATAAGGCGCACTCATGTGGTGACTCATATAATTCTAGAAGTCAAGATGACTCACCTTAATCTAAAATGATCTAATATAGAGATAATATTGAATATGTTATGGTCCACTTGTCTTATTGTCGGTGTGCATTTACCTATATAAATATTGTATGACAATATAATGAATCAATGAAGAATTTCAATATTATCCTAGTTTCTAGATAGGAACA
>Ga0228710_1009603_pt1 | contig 13326 bp, 7 predicted proteins | sample MedpolnodulmetaG_FD_177995 | JGI IMG/M metagenome (GOLD analysis project Ga0228710, IMG submission 177995) | Root nodule microbial communities from Medicago polymorpha collected in Santa Monica, California, United States - pink nodules | ecosystem: Host-associated > Plants > Roots > Nodule...
AACACCTAGCCCTTTAGCCCAAACACAACTGATAAACATCTTGAAATTACTAAACTAGAGATTGTGATTGAGATTTGAACTACAATTCCTCCACTTTTACGTGTAAGTGAATTTTCATTATTTGTTGTCATTTCATCTATCTATCATATACAATTAAAAACACTCAAATTACTTTTGAAAATTAATTTTTAAACTCATAATTTTTATTTGTTCGATAAAATAATAAATTGTGTTTATTAGAGTTATTCAATGATGGACAATCATGTATAAATGGGTCAAATTGAACCGACCCGCATGTTACATGGGCTTCAAATATTGAGTTTGGCATAAGTATTTATCGGTTATCTACGTGGGATAATGGATCACCTCGACCTATCTTCGTATGACCATATTTTACTTATAAAATAAAAATTATGCAAAGCAATTATATATTAGACTTCTATAATTATATTTTGGTCTCCTTGATTTAGAAAACTTAAACTTTTGGTCTCCCTTTTTTTAGAAGTCGAGTTTTTGGTCCCCTTGTAACATCCTGATTTTTAATATTAAGCCGTTAAAATTAATATAGACAATTATATATTTGAAGTATTATTATTATTATTATTATTATTATTATTATTATTATTATTATTATTATTATTATTATTATTATTATTATTATTAGTGTTGGTTGTTGATATTATTAAATTAAATTATTTGTAGTTGTAGACTTTGTGAATAATGAAGAGGTAGAGGAGTTAACTAGTCGGTTAAATAATGAGAAAAAACCGTCATAGGAAGAAAATAATGTTTTTAGCAAGGATAATAAAGTGGAGTGCAAACTAAGGTACACTAGCAAAACTAAGTAGAAAAAGGTGTAAGTAGTAAGTTGTGTAACGTTTAATGGTTTAGATAGAGGGTGGTGTAAACGTCAAGGTTGTGTAATTACATAAAGAATAGTAACCATGCGAGGGGTGCAGATAACAAGTCAGTCTAAGAATTATGCGAGAAACACTAAGCCCAAACAAGTAGATATAAATAGAGGAGAACATGGGAGAATTAAGGTTGCAGAAAACAAAAGAAAGAAATTGAGAGGAGTAGAGGAGAAACTATGGTTTTGAGAGAGAGGAAGTTAAGGATTGTTGTTGTACGTGAGAAGCAGAGAGAAGAGTAGAGGAAAAGAGGCAAACCCTAGCTATCGAGAATTGAACCAAAAGTTGTGTTTTTCAAAGAATTCGAGATAAGGGGGAGAAACTTTCATCTTATGGTATCTTATTTCTGAATTTTTGAGTTATTTCTTATTCTATGGGATTGTTTATGTATTCATAGAAACCATGACGAGTAGTTGGTGATAAAAAATAATGTTTTTTAGGGTTATTGGTGTGGTTAGAAGATTAAGATTATAAAACCAAAGTTAGGGTAATTGATTAGAGAGTTTAATCATGTGTGGAGTGATGCAATTATGTAGATTGAGTGAAAATTAATTGTTGAACGATAGAAAAATCTTAGGGTGTTGATTAGGGACAAATTTGGTGAGTTTGGGGTCGAAATCGTAGCTTGGGAAAGCTTCCGTGGGAAAAAATTGCAGAAAATTGCGATTCTCTACATGTTGTGTATAACGCATGACCATGTATGTATATGAAGCACACAGACCGTATTTTGTTCTGCCAATTTCCCCTTCTCGTGTGTTTGAAAGTGTACGGTTGTGCACTCTGGGGCGTATGGTCGTGCACTATTCCCAGCATTGAGAAGCCATCCTTTTTTTTCTTCATAAAATGAGTTTCTAAAGTGAGAGTTGCGCTCCCAAAGCAATGTACCTAAGCGAGGGAAGTGTGTTTGAGTTTTTTATAAGTGATTTCCTTAGAGTATGGTGAACTTATGATGGGAATTAACTAGAAAAGTGCAAGATGGTTATAATGGAAAGTATGTGGTGGTGTTTAGAGATGATGGGTGAGGAAGATGTTCTTAAAGTAGTAATGTGTCTAAGGTTATTATCATATAAAAGAGTATAAGATTAAAATAAACGAATAATAGAGTGTAGTTGCTCAAGATAATTGAAATGGGGTGAATATTAATACGTGAGATAAATGTCTTAAGTTAAAATGAAGCCATGGTTATGGAGATGGTTGAGGTTTTAGGAGATGATGAACATGAGACGAAGTTTTAGGTTTTATTAAAGTTATGAGGGAAGGTAAAGAGTTGTTAATGGTGAGACGAGTTAATGTATTATAAAGTTATCATTGATGTGATGAAGTAATGTGTTAAAATGGTGAGTTTAAGGAGATGAATAAAGTGTGATAATGTGTGGTTAACAGGTAAGTCAAATAATGTGTTAATGTTGAAACATTGATGAGATAATGTTTATTTATGATGACGTTTGATAAGTTAAACCTTGTTTATTTATGATGAAATAATGATTAGATAAATGTTATTTATGATGACATTTGATGAGTTAAACCTTGTTTATTTACGATGAAGTAATGATGAGATAAATGTTGCTTATGATGAGACATGTCTTGTTTATAATGATGAGTTTGATGAGATAAATCCCATTGTAGGGTGAATTACTGATGATATGTTAACGTTGGGTGGCACTTCGGTGCCTTTGTGGCGCCAAAGACATGTGCCATTGAGCAAATCATATTGTGCCACCTGTCCAATGCTTTTATTTTAATTTGATTAAAAGAGAAAGAGAGAAACACAGCGTGTTTCTTCCCCTTGTTCTCTTCTCTTTCTCTCTTGCCACAGCTTCAACAATTCAATCAACTGCCCACCACCGCTACACACTTCCACGCTACCATCTTTCAATCGCTTCAGCAGAGTCACAAACCCTTAACCATATCTCATTCAAAATCCACCAACAACTAAGATCCTCACTATCCCAAATCAAACCCATGAAAAAGCTCCACCATCACTGGAAGAGAAATCCATGAAAGAAGTTCTCTTTCAAACACCCATCTTCAAACCTTACCAAGTTCTAGTTTTGATGGCAGAAACAAAGACCCACATGGCTTATAATTCAAAACCCATCTAAGAGAAAATCCAAACAATGGTTTCCATTGAGGAAGTAACAGAGGATGTTTTTCAGCAAGTCCTTGGACTCTTGTGCCACTCAAAGATTTTCAATTTAAGAAGCCATTGAAATTGACGCAAATTGGCTTTATATTAGTTTTGTTGCAACTTGTTAATCTTGAGATTATTTGGTCACCAGTAGCAAAAGAATGGTGGATAGTGGTGGTGGTTGGATGGAGAAGACACTTCACACGGTTAAAAGAGAGTGTTGCAATTAAAAAGGCAACGTGTTTCTCATTTAATCAGTTTTTTTTTAATAAATTTTTAAAGAAAAGCCTTGGACACGTTGCACAACTTGATTTGTTCAATGGCACATGCCTTTGGCGCCACAAAGGCCCCGAAGTGCTGCCCGTTAACGTGTAATATTTAATGAGTCTTTTCTCATGCATTATATCATAATTAGGAAAATGATGAGTGTATGTTCAGTAACACAATTGACATACAATAAACGATGAGTGAAAATAGTATCACATGCATATAGATGGTTAGGAGTAAAGTGCATCTTCGCATAAAGTTGTTGAAGTTTGAATTTGATGATGTTGTGATTAATATGTGAATTGTTGATGTTTGAATTCAGTGATGTGGTGAATGATGCGTGAAATGTTGATGTTTTAAATTGATGAGTAATGTAAATTATGTATGTATATATATAACGATGAATGAAAATTCTAATACTATACGATGTTGTTAGATATATCATATATTTTTTTTTATGAACACTAGCGTCCAGACGGGCACTCCCGTGCCTATCTGTCCGCTCTTTCTACTACGCTAACGTATGTAACTTATAAACAACGTGTTTTTCAACATCAATGTTGCTTTAGTTTTTTTCTTGATATATCTTGCACAAAATTATTAGCGTTAAAAGAAAGATCATACATTCTATGGAAGATGAATATGCATGAAATATGAGTGAAATTTATGGGTGTGGTTTTCACGAGATAATGTGTTAAAATGGTGAGTTTAAGGAGATGAATAAAGTGTGATAATGTGTTGTTAACAGATAAGTCAAATAATGTGCTAATGTTGAAACATTGATAAGATAATGTTTATTTATGATGACGTTTGATAAGTTAAACCTTGTTTATTTATGATGAAATAATGATTAGATAAATGTCATTTATGATGACGTTTGATTAGTTAAACCTTGTTTATTTACGATGAAGTAATGATGAGATAAATGTTGCTTATGATGAGTAATGATGAGACATATCTTGTTTATAATGATGAGTTTGATGAGATAAATCCCATTGTATGGTGAATTACTGATGAAATGTTAACGTGTAATATTTAGTGAGTCTTTTCTCATGCATTATATCATAATCAGGAAAATGATGAGTGTATGTTTAGTAACACAACTGACATACAATAAACGATGAGTGAAAATGGTACCACATGCATATAGATGGTTAGGAGTAAAGTGCATCTTCACATACAATTGTTGAAGTTTGAATTTGGTGATGTGGTGAATGATGCGTGAAATGTTGATGTTTTAAATTGATGAGTAATTTAAATTATGTATGTATATATATAACGATGAATGAAAATTCTAATATTATACAATGTTGTTAGATATATCATATATATTTTTTATGAACACTAGCGTCCAGACGTATGTCTGCTCTTTCTACTATGCTAACGTATGTAACTTATAAACGTGTTTTTCAACATCAATGTTGCTTTAGTTTTTTTCTTGATATATCTTGTACAAAATTATTAGCGTTAAAAGAAAGATCATACATTCTATGGAAGATGAATATGCATGAAACATGAGTGAAATTTATGGGTGTGGTTTTCACGAAGACATTAAGATCTTTCCCACTGCTAACACAATTTACATAAACCTTTATTGATTATCGTTTAATCCTTTTTGCATTTGTCTAATCTTTACCCAATCAAAGCCGGGTTAAAGAAAGCTCCCCCTTCACCCAATCTCCCTCACTTATTGCATTTGTCTAATATTTTTTATGCCTTTTATTGAGTTTCCGCTTTAGTACACTTTAAGCCACCAAAAAGGTTTAAAAAAAGTCATTTCGGTGGTTTTATTATGCTGAGAAATCAGTTTAGCAATTTTGTGAAAAATAATTTATAGCTTTTGTAATTAAAAATGAAAAAGTAAGCCCTCCTCTCATAAATATTTCATCTAAATACACCCTTCTTTCTAAAATGGTACAATGCTCGAATAACCACTGTCTCCTAGATGAAAGATAGATATTCTAACAATCAATTTATTGCTTCTGCGGCGCAATAATGTGATAGCCATGTTTCTCGGTGGCAATTCCCTATTACAAAAATGTCAAATTTTATCTTCCCTAAAAAAAATGTCACATTTTAATCTCTTTATCTGCCCCATTTTCTAATCTTAGCAGATGTTTCAATTCAAAGAGAAGTTACATGTCGAAGAGAAGTTACATGATGATTTTAAAATATGGTAACCAACTTGACTTTCACATGTTTGTTTTTTCTTTTTGGAATATTTTGATTTAGTGAGGGGTAAACCACCATATGCATACTTGTTTAGAAGAATTTATAAATAAAAAAGTGCAAGAAACTCTAAATATACATACTCGTAGAAAATTCCTCAACAAACATAGCATATTTCTCCATCCATTAACATGGCAAACAATAACATAATAAATTAATTAAATGAAAGGAAAGGAAACAAATAAAAAGAAGAGGAGTTTTCTATCAAATTTATGCACAAATGTATAGAGTTGAAGTGTCTATAACACATATTGCATTTTTTTTTATTTTTATAAAAGTGCATTGACTAATATATTTTTATTTTACAGCGAAGACGGACATTGTAAAATAATTTTGTCTGATGCTATCATATTTCATCAGTGCATAAATTTCACTTGAAGTGTCCAAACAATCAATCATACCCTAACTTAAATCTTCCTTTGTCTATCTTGCTGAGTATGCAATTATATGTATGTGCCAGTTTAAAATGTCCTATTGATATTGGTATCAAAGAAATACCAATTATAATCTTATTAAAAAAAGGATATAATATGAAAAGAAGAAAACCTAATTAAATTGGAATGAAAAACAAACCTTATTTCTTCTTGGAGTTAATATCCAATGTGCATGTTTTAATTTTCGATTGTTCTACAAAAGTGAATTGAAGGAAAAATATATTAAAACCAAGAATAAATTAACAAATTATAAGAGACTGGAAAGGAGGAGAGTTGTCGTTGCTACTATCGTTTTTCTTGACAGTTTTTTACTCTAAAACTAATCAATGAATAGTGAGAGAAGGAATGAGAGAAGACAAATATTGGAAGAAAATATGCGATATATTCATTTCAAATGTAGATGAAACTGTCATTTTCGGAAGTTGGAAGAAGTTATCTAAATCTAAAAAACAAAAACCACCAAGGATATTAGTGGAAAGTAAAATAGGCTACACCAAATAGATGTATTGCCTTTATTAATCGTTATAGATACATTAACGTGTCAAATAACACAATAAATTACCACTGCTGATGTTGTTGGCATTCACTCCTAGTGCTCGGATTATGAGAAGAATATGCCAGATAGTAGAGAAAAGGAGAGTACAATTTTTTGTGCTGCAATATCTGACCAATTGGAGAAAATAAAAATTAAGTAGGCATAAACATGTAAAATACATGCACTTCTTGAACATGCACTCAAACTTCTGTTTCATGGTCTTTTCAAATGCACTTTAAGTTCCATTTTAAATACATGCACTGGACATCAAATTAAAAATTAAGAAGTGTATCTCTTTATAGACGGGTACTTCCCTAAATTATAACAGTTAGGGACTTTCTAAATAATCTAAATATTAATTAATGATTATTCACTTGCATCATAAAAGTGAGGCATAAACATGTAACCAAATAAAAATTAAAGTCATATTGAACAACACACAATGTAAAATTCTGTGGAAAGAAACCGTGAAATAAGAAACAAAAGAAAAGAAGGCATTTCATGCTTATACAAGCAAGCATTTCATGCTTATACATTAGTTGTGGTCGAGGGAACATTGAAGCCATCAACACAAAATACATCTATCTATAACTATTAAGAACAAAGATGTAAACAACAAATACAATAAATGGTAAAACAGTCATGACAAAGCAAATGATCCTAATATATTTAGCACTATTTGTATTTTTTGCAATTCATTACAAAATATATATGCTAAATTGTGGGAAATTAAATTTATTATAAGAACAAATAAAGATGGAAGATGTCTAATAAGCAAACGGCAAACACTGTTCATAAGAGAAAGAATGCATGATAGTTTTGTTTTAATTTTTAAGCATCTGTAAAAGATTCCATGAAAGTGGATTTGATATAGAAAATTATCAAGCAACTATAATTTAATGAAAGTAAGTGAAACCTGTATGTTGAAGTAGCAGGAAAAAATAGGCTAAATTGGTCCTCCACACTCTGCACATAAACTGGTTTCTTTCTCTCAACAATTTTTCAATTATATTATGCTTTGTAAAGATTTTTTTTGTTTGTTTTGAGTGGTGTGTGGCGGCGGTTGTAAGTAGTAGTTTTAATGTGTTAGGCAGCAATTAGAATTGTTCTTAATAACCGGCCAAATGAGTTAGTGTTTTTTTTATTAAAGGGAAAAAACCAATTGAGTTAGTGTAAGGGCATTTTGGGATTTTTAAAAAAGGTTACACCAAAAAATAGTATTGCCTTTATTAATAGGTATAGATATTGTCATCCCTATTTGTTGTTGTGTGTTGTGATGTTTGTAGTTGTGTGAGCATAGATACTCAGGTTGAGGAGCTTTAGCTGCAAGGTAGTAGGAAGGGTGACGCTAGAAGTTGTTTTCATTTTTATTTTATTCGTGAGAAACTATGTAGACATTTTTACGTGCTCTAATTTTGTAACACAAGAGTTGGGCTTTCAGTTGTCCGTTAAGATTTTATTTGGCTTTGAGATTGATTTTCATAAATTTTGTCTTACATGAATTATGAAACATTATTTTACTTTATTTGAAGTTGATAGATCCGCTGCTTAATTTATGATTTTCGAGTTTTAATGAAATTGTTAATTGATGAGTAAACATAGCACCCGTATGATTAATAAATTCTTTTTATTAACTAAAGTCGGGCTTTTAAGGTGTTACACCCCCTGTTTAGGGTTTAGTCCCCCCATTTCATGGTTTTTTGAATTTTAGTCTCACACCGCGCTTCAGTGTTATTTTTGATAAAGTGTCAAGTTCATTATTGACGTGACATATAACATGTTAACAAATTATATTTCATGTCATTAAAATTTTCTTTTATTTAACTTAACTCTATAAATAATAATAAACTAATAAATTAAGTATAATAACATTTTATTAAAATAAAAAAGAAAGAAATTAGAAGCAACCCTAATTCTCAATTCACCATCCTCATCTTCTGTGACCCACCCTTTAATCATGTGACCTTCATCCATCATCTTTCATCCCTCATCTTTTGTGATCTTCATCCTCCATATTATCCTTCAACTGCTACTGTTGTTTCGACTGCAATTTTGTCCTTCAACCGATTGTATCATTCAACTGTTGCTGAGATTTCATGGTGGTTTTACTATTGTGATCTCAACATTTGAAATGTCAAACATGAAAAATTGTGGGATGTATGTTTGTATATTCTATGTTGATTTTTATGAATTAAGAAATAGTCTGTGAATGTTACTATTTTAATAGTGGTTGTGCACCCATCATTGTTCCTTTGTTTGTTTGTTTTTTTAATGGTTGTTGTGGTCCCCCATTGATACTCTTGTTACATTTAGTATAATATTGGTGGTGGACCAGTTTTGACAAATAAATACTTAGGGTTTGATTTGATTATTTGGACATATACATATGTAGTTTCTAATTTTTTATTTTTTTTTTACTCTGGTTTACACAGGCCTTCCGAGTGTTCTAGGATGAAAGTTCACCACATTGATCAACTCGTAAAAAACCATGTTCAGTGATTTATGTGGAGAATGTAGTTGACATCCCAACAATGACAAATAACCCTATAGTTGAAAAGAGGCAGAAATTTGGAATCTTGGAGTTGTTCTAGATGGTGAGACTGATAAAGTTATAGGTGTTGAAGCTGAAGTATGTGTCAAACGGTATCAAAACTCTAGTGAGGATGATTCTAAATATGTTGTAAGTGAGGAGATGAAGATGATAATTAGGTTGCAGATACTGATTTTGACGATGATAAGTATTGGACCACAATTTTTCTTAAAGAAAATTTTATTACAACAAATGCTGAAAATTCTGCATCTACTACTGTATTTGATGATGAAAGTAGTGATTCGAATGTGTTACATACTCCACTGGTAGTGATGATAAAATATTATGGAAAAATTTCAAACATTTTAGGATGGTACAAAGTTTAAATTAAGTATGATGTTCAACAACAAGGGACTAAGTAGAGATGCAATCAAGCAATATGCAATGGATCACAAAAAGAATATTGTAATTAAGTAAAATGATGCCAAAAGAATTGTTGTTAAGTGTATAAATGTCAAACTGGGTATAATGGATGATTATTGTGGGAGTTAAACGACCCTGTTTTCTTTGGGATTATGGAATATTCTTTGATGCCATTCAGAAATTTCAAATCCTTCATAAAGAATAATTTTGGAGATTTTTTGTTCTTATTTATAATAAGAAAATGTAAAAATTTTAATGTTATTTATTTGATGATCATGTATGAACGAATAATTTTTTTATTGTAAGCTATTAAATCTTCAAATAGAAAATCTAGAAACCACACATATTGCTTAGGAAATTATGTTGTTAGGTTAACTATAAAATTCGTTGCATCTGCTTTTTTTTAGCAGTTATATTTCTACCTATGAATCAAAAGAATTGTTGTTAAGAAAAATGAAATTATGATGCATTTTTAGGAATTGCAAAGAATCAAAATAATTGTCATTTGCCTTTTTAGCAATTATGTTTCTCTCTATGTTTCTTAACAACAAACTTGAATTTCTAATCCATTTTTATGTCATTTTTACCATATTTGAAATTCATTGCATAATTCCCAAGACAAAGATGACACATGAGGGATGGACATCGACATGACATGAGCCTAAGAGAACCAAACAACTAAATTGCAAGTGGTATAACATAAATAAATGACATGTAAATTATAAGTAATGTGGGGCTAAAGAAAATGTGGCACAACACTTGGCACCTTAAGGGTGTGCCGTCAATTTGATATCAAATTAACGTGGAATATATGCAATATCAAATTAGGAGACAAGTCTATGTTTCCTATCCAATGGCAGCAACACGAATCTGAGTGTTGTTGGGAAGGGTAACTCTATTAAGGAAAAAAAATACTATAACTAATAGTGGTTGTTTATAAAAAAAAAAATAGCCATTCCCTACAGTCCCAATCACATCAATACACAATAAACATAAACTTGAAGCGATAAACGTGCACTATTCAAAGCATAAAAATTGACAATCAATGCACTATTCAAACTAAAGAGCTTAACATTAACAATTCAAACTAACACAACACAACTCATATGATCAATAATTCAAATTAACACAACACAACTCATAGATTTAAATTAACAAAACAATTAAAATGAAACAATAACAAAAATCTGAATCAAAATCGAATAAAACAAGAATGAGAAAGCAAAATATACCAGCAATTCGTAGATGAAGAGTAGAGGGAGGAGAGAACTGGAACACGAGTCACGAACAGGAACGAATAAGTCACGAATTGGAACTGAAACGAACAAATCATTAACAAGCTCACTTAACAAAAAAAGATATATAACATTTAAGGAAAATGCTAAATATAGCAAATGAAAATTCATGAAAATATGTGAATGACTTACAACTGTTAATTTGGCCATAATTGCTTCAGTCTCGTTACTTCGCTACTTATCTTTTTAACCCTTTTTTTTACATGTCTTTAGTTCATCATTGTCATTATTTTTCACAGAACCTCTCTTTATATTTTCTTACATATTGATTGGAAAAAAGAATAACAACTCAGAGGATAATTAACTTCACCAAGCCAATGGTCTAGGATTCTGAATCACAAAAAAATACCAAAAAGCTGGTCGGCATTATCATAACTTTCTTGATTATAGATTTGCTGACTAATCAGAGATTAATACTAAAAGTTTATCAACTTCATGGTAACATTATATTAAAAGTGTTAGGTTCAAGCTTGTTTGTATAAATCCTAAACCCTGAATCAAGAAAATAGCATTGAAGCATGTATGCAAGTTTAATAATGCCCTCAGAGACATAAGATATGGTTCGTGAAGATTGAAATATAAAGAGTATCGAGAAAAGAAGATAAAGGCCACAAATGAGAAATATAGGTAACTAACTAACTATGTATTCATATGTTGATTCATTAGTTTTAAGAATCACACACACAGTTTTTCAATTGTACGCATTCAAAGGTTGATAAATTAACAGCCTATACATGTAAAACTGTAAATTACAAGAACTAAGAATAACATTATGCAAGATTGTGATAGACAAATATAAATTACCCAATCTTTTAAAAATCAGATTACATGATCCTAATGATGATGCTATACTATTATCCTAATTCTGATTAAACTCAATAAAAGAAAGCTTAATAAAATTACGAAGAAGCTAAAAAACTAATTTGTTAGCAGATTCATGGATACAGAACTACAAGCATGATGAATATTTGTATTCATATGTTGATTCATTGGTTTGAAGAATCACACACACAGTTTTTCAATTGTACGCATTAAAAGGTTGATTAATTAACAACCTATACATATAAAACTGTAAATTACAAGAACTAAGAATAACATTATGCAAGACTGTGATAGACAAATATAAATTACCCAATCTTTTAAAAATCAGATTACATGATCCTAATGGTGATGCTACACTATTATCCTAATTCTGATTAAACTCAATAAAAGAAAGCATAATAAAATTATGAAGAAGCTAAAAAACTAATTTGTTAGCAGATTCATGGATACAGAACTACAAGCATGATGAATATTTTTATGAAACTATACAATGCAATGACATTTACTGAATCTTTTAAAACCAAAATTCTAATTAAAGTGAAGAAAGCATAATAAAATTATGAAGAAGCTGAAAACCAATTGGTTTGCAGATTCATGGATACACAATTACAAGTATAATGATGCAAATGTGGTGACATTGATTATGAAGTAACTATATATTATATGCAAATTATAGAAGAGTAAGTTTAATGGCAGCCACAATATGAAAACAACCATATTGAGCTTGCTTGCAGCGACGACCACAATTCATATAGGTCATAAGCGATTCTGCAAGCGGTGGACATATGTGGTAGCCACAATTTATAATACTGAACTTTAGGACTATGTTTGGCAGGGGAGGGTAAATGGAAAAATCAAATTAAATCAGTATCTTCGATGACTTATGAGAATAAGCTGAAAACAGCTTATGAACATGTCATAAGTTGTTTTCATAAGTTCTTACTGATTAACAGTCTCACAAAACTATTAGTTTTTGCCAAAATCAAGTTATATTGTTTTAGCATAAACTATTAGCTATTTTCATAACCTAACATTGATGACTTATGAAAATAAGCTGAAAACAGCTTATGAACATGTCATAACTCATAAGCTGTTTTCACAAGTTCTTGCCAAACAAGAGTCTCACAACAATTATGCCAGTATATCAGAGCAAATACATCAATCAAAACACTCTCAAAACATACAAAATTTCCTAGAAAGACACCCTAAAAATAAAATCACATTTCATTACAATAATTGTTACTACTTATTACTACATTGTACCCAGTAAGTGAAAATACTATTATAGTAAAAACACATCAAAACAAATCAAAAAATAAAATAAAAAATTATAGTAAAATCAATTCAAAAAAATCAAGTGAAAATAGTGAAAACCCAGTAACAGAGTTGTGTCCTTTGATGGTTTACAGAAAGTAAAAATAGAAGAAAAGTGAAAATTGATGGCTTACAGATCTTGATGGCTTTTAGACAGAGGGATTTGACTTCAGAATCTTGTCCTTTGATTTCTTGAAGGATTTCGATTTTGCTATGAACAGTGTCGCGATTTGGGAATGGTGAAGAACAAGAGAGGCTGAGGTTTCAATCAGGGAAGAAAGAGTGAGGTTTTGATTTGGCCATTTCCGGATTGGAAGTGAGAGGTTTCGATTTGGAAGAGAAGGGTTTGGATTTGGATTCTGGAACGGGTGAAGAAGAGAAATGTGCTCTGGAACGTGAAGAAATTTTTCTGGAACGTGAATAAAAGAAGTTGGGGTT
>Ga0228710_1009607_pt1 | contig 13321 bp, 3 predicted proteins | sample MedpolnodulmetaG_FD_177995 | JGI IMG/M metagenome (GOLD analysis project Ga0228710, IMG submission 177995) | Root nodule microbial communities from Medicago polymorpha collected in Santa Monica, California, United States - pink nodules | ecosystem: Host-associated > Plants > Roots > Nodule...
GAGAAGAAGAACATAAAATAAATAACAAGAAAGTAAAAGAAGAACTTTTATTAAGAAAGACAATTGTCACTATTGAATTCCAAGAACAAAAGATGAAATGTTGTAATAGCTAGCTACTCTATTTATAGCCTACAAAGACTTAAGCCCTAAGAAATATAACAATAGAATGCTCCACAAGAAACCATGGGTTTTTAGGTCAGAAGTAGGCTAATAGGTAGCTTGTATGGAAAGCAAAAGCAGCTAAAGAAGGCTTTGAAGCGTGGCACGGCCGTGCCACTAGGGGCACGGGCCGTGCCATGTCTCTGACTGTGGGGGTGACATATTTTTGTCCCATATTTCGTATTTTCATCCTGAATCAGCTCCTAATCCTCTTTCTTTTGCTCCAATACTGAATCTTCAGATATTCGTTCCTGAAATATAATATTTTGCAATTGAAGTAAAATAGCTCAAAAAGGAAATAATATTTAAATAAAACTAAATCAAATCTAAATAAAATAAACTCAAATAACATATTAGAAATACTAATTTATCGACTCATCAGTATTCACAATACAATACGAAACAACACAGACTCTGTTTTTCTAGACACTTAAGAATTCTAGGATATGAACTATTGTAAGAATTCTCTAAGTTGTTGATGTTTTGTTTACGAAGTTTTGCACAGAGAGTATTGGCCTTGTATATGCGTGTGTATTGTTGTATTTGTTCTTCAAGTCTTTATCCCTATATATAGACGATTTGAGAGACATTGAGAATTAGCCGTTACATCAACTTGTCTTGCTTGAAGCTTTGATTCTTCACCATTGATCTTTTGCCTAATTTGATAATTGTCCTATGAAGAACTAATTTCAAATCCATTCCATTTGAAAAGGAACAAAGTCTACAGCAATGTTACTGTTATTCTTGTCTTGATGTAGAGACAAAGTTGCAGAGATGGTGGTTGCAGAGTTCGTGGTTGTACGCTTCGTACACCGTACTTTGTCAACTCTGCTGAAGTAGCTTCTGGCGAGATGCTTCTGATAACCATTGCTTCTGATGACGTGTCTTCAGGAGCTCTATCTTCAGACTGTTTCTTTAGACGCACTTCTTCAGACGCATTTCTTCAGACGCATTCTTCCAAACACTCTAAGCTTCAAATAAAATTCCTTTGCTCTTTGACTTGTTCAATCAGAATCTTTATGAATAGCACTTTGATTTGGATCCTGTACACTTGAACAAATTGATTAGCATATCCAATTGATAATTTTTAACACCTTGTTATCATCAAAACTTAAGAGGTGATTTTGAGAAACACCCTTTGTTCCAACAAGCTAAACCGTTGAGATCTCATGTACGATGAAGGAAGCTCACCCTTAACTCGCGTTTAAAGAAGATGTCACAAACAAACAAGTTATCTGTGCCAATACAAACCACTTCGCCTTGTCCAAGACTCGTGCTTGGGGGGCTCGTGAACATACCACCTATAAACAAATCAGAATACAACCCCAAGGAAACTCTCTAAAAACAGAGAACATGTACCTAAGGAGAGGTACGAACCATAAGCGGAACGTAGGCTAAAATTTTCAGCAGATCAATCATTTCGCCTTGTCCCAAGACTCGTGCTTGGGGGCTGTGAATCATCATAATATTCGTAAAGGCTTAAAATCCCTCTTTAACGGCTTAAAGCCCTTCAAAAGGGCTTCTGAAGCCCAGGCGCGCCCTTCCTAGGGCGCCACCTTTCTTAGCTTCTAGAAACATCTAGAAACCGCCTAAAAGACCAAAAGCTCAGCTTTCTTGGGGCTGAAGTCACGCTAAAACAAGCCCACAAGGAGGCTATAAATATCCCCTTTGAGAACACTCTCGAGGCATCTAATAATCAGTCTAAACCCGATAATACGATATTGAACCCTAGTATCCCTTATTGTGCTTTTTGCAAGTACAATAAACTTTATTTTTTCATCCATTTTCCGAACATAGAAATAGGCATATCCATTTAATCTACTAAGGATCATTCATGGTATGTGGTGTATTTCTAAGATTCATACATAGGTAGATGCTTTAGGTGACAATTTAGGAATCACAACTAATTATGTTTCAATTACCTCTGAGAGAGTAAGTCCCACCTTAATAACCTTATGAAAGCATATAGACCATGCAGGATTGACGGCCATATATCTTGTATCGCGTGTATAACCTTATTCTCATCAGCAAGAGAAACTTGACACCTTGAGGGAACTTAAGAGAGATAGGAACAATTTTGTCTCATGAGAAACAACCTCCACAATTACCTTTGGAGGTGAAAAACACCTACTTTTTCTTTTGATCCTTGATGTTCCACCAAGATCCTTGAATGAAATTAATACTAAAATTATCCTATAACACCATACAAATTTAGATCTTCAATTGCTACAAGTGTTCTTAGAAAAAGTTTTTAACCGGAAGAATTTGTATCTATATATATATATATATATCTATATATATATATAGAGAGAGAGAGAGAGAAGAATTGAGAGAGTTTTTCAAACTCATTCAATAAGAGAGAATGAGTGGAGGTAAACATATATAGGTGAGAGAGATAGGAACAATTTTGGCTCAAAATAAAACTAAAATTTTGCTTTTGTTATGATTCATTAAAAGTCTAATTTGAATCATCAATGCAAAAATTGAAATCTGAATTGATAAGAAAATTGATCTGATATCAATGACCTATTATTCAAATCATTGATTCCCATATGAAGATTGATTCAAATCATCGTAAAAGTTATTCAAATCACTCTTCCATATAAAAAAATGGAATCAAAATGATTTGGATCAATTGGTTCTTTATAACTATTGAATTGAATCAAAATGAATCGATTCATTTGTCCCTTTGTAAGAATTGCATCGAATAAGCAAAATAGAAACTTTTTGTCTTGAAAGTGATTCAATTTAAATCATGCCTAGCAAAAAATGAATCAAATCAAGTGTTTCAAAAATGAGAATTTGAAAAGAATTTTTCGTCATAGTTGTTGGTAAAACCATATATTTGAAAAACAAGCTCTTATGCACTAACGAGGACATAAGTGATATTGAAGGCCTAGATTTGAAAGGAGGGCCTTACAATGGTAATTAAGCTACAATTAAACAAAAATATTATCTAATCAAATCAAGGAGAAAACATCAACAAAACTATTATTTAACCAAATGAGCAAACTACAATTTTGGTGTTGTTGCACCATTTGAAGGTAGTTAAGGTAATTATCCATCGTATTACCAACTACTTTCTTATATGTTATATGTCGCATGGGTATTGTTGATATATGTCAAACCCAAATGCCCTATTGTATAACCAACCTCCTATGAACTACAATGACTCCTCAACAAATTCTCCATATGACTACCATCAAATAGAACCACTAAGAAGCTTTAGATTGTTTTATTATGTCTTTGGAGGAAGTGAAAATAACAATCGTGAAGGAAATAACATAGGTTATGATCCCACACGTCGTTCTACCATGTGGTAACTAATGACGTAAGCAATACTTTTTTATTAGACTTTTTCAAATATATTTGTTGTTTCTTATGTTGTGAACTGGATGTAGCTAATTTTCATGAAGTTTGTTTAAAGATATGATATGAATAGTTATTAGTTAAACATACGATCTTTGCTAAATATACTATTCATAGCAGGTGGTAAACTATTCATATTTTTATTATTATGGTTAAATATGTTTTTGGTCCCTATAAAATTTGAAACTTCTAAGTTTAGTCCTTACTTAATTTTAGTAGTTTTTTTAATCCTTATAAAAATAATTTACATGTAGTTTTAGTCCATACTAAAACAAAGTTTTTCTAATTATCATTAAACTCTTAAATTTTTTAACAATTTATTTGAGTCAAGTTTAGAACATTACAAAAGATTTGTTTGCTTATTTAAAAAAAAAAGGTTTGTTTACTAAAATTTAGAATTTTTTAACATGAAATAAATTAAATATGATTTTTTTTAAAAGTCAAAAGTTCAAAATAAAAGTAACAAAAATCTGGACGAAAAAATAAAATTTTGAGATAATTTTTTGCACATGAACTTTTCGTAATGTTTTTAAGACTTGTGCAAACAACTATTCAAAATCTTAAAAGTTTAAGCATAATTAAACAAATTTAGATTTAGTAGAGACTAAAACCAAGTGCAGAAATTTTTATAGGGACTAAAAACACTATTAAAATTAAATAAGGACTAAACATAAAAGGTCTCAATTTTATAGGGATCAAAAACAAAATTCACCCTTGTTATTATAACTAATTTAAACATCCTATAATAGTATGGAAAAAAATATTAATTTAAGTTATCATTATTTGACAATATAAATAATTTTAATAAGATTTATGAAATGTTGTGATTAATACATACTGCGGCGGCCCTAATTCGTATCACAACATCCATTACAATTGAAATCCCAAAAACTTTAGCGCAGTCGCGATCGTTATTTAAAACATTGTGTACCATAATATAAATATGTCAATTCTATGATCAACATGTGAGACAAGTCTTGTTTCATGTATTAACAAGTTTTCATTGTTTGGATCAATAGATTCTCTATTAAATTAAATGAGAAAGGATATGACTTTTTAATCTCATGGTAAAAAAGTTATTTGTGCATAACAGAAGACCATATGTAATAGCCATAAAAATAAGAGAAATCATATTTATACAATCATTTTTTTAACTATTTTTTGACGGCTCTCTCTTATACTTACATTATTTTTTTGTGATGATTAGTTTTGTCATCCAAAAAGATTTAGTTGTGCAATTTATTATCCACTTGTCTTCCATTCATGTGCAATTAATCTATGATATATATTAAATACTCGATCAATAAAAAGAAAAAAAAAAAATTGTCACAAAAATTGTCTCATATAATTGCTCAAATTGAACTACTCTAAAGATAATATAAAAAGATCTTACCAACCACTGTCCTTGTGGCTTAAAAATCATGCATAACACATGATCTTTCTTCTCTAACTAGTAAATCATATGTCCTTATGAGCATAGCTCAGTTGGTAGGGACATGCATTGTTATATGCAGGGGCTGAGGTTCGGACTCCGAACACTTCACTTATTCATCTTGAAAAAGGTGAATTCTAGCCACTAAACTACTTGACAGAAAAAAAATCATATATAGCAAGCTAGTGTACGGTAGCCTGTAGCCATTGCCTCAGTGTCTGATAATTTTCTGCACAAGAAACCAAACGAAATTATGCAAAGCTGGCGTAATAGGAAGCTACTGATAACTAGGTGTAAGATTGCAGTAAATGCTGCAAAAGGAAAAAACCTATTACCACCAGTAAAAAAAACTAGCTTTTCTCATGCATTTGTCACAAAAAACTGCAAATTTGGTTTGATTGTACATTGCTTCGGAAGGCCCCATACGCCACTACCCTTGTAGCATTACATCATGGTCATTATTTGATTTCAATTTCCCCCCTCCCCACACTATCAGAAATTCAATATACTGTAGCTACAGAAAACATCAATGCTATTGAATTGTATTCATGGTGATGCTGAAAATCACCCAGTTGGGTATTTGGAACTCTGAATTCTGGAATTTAAGTAGTGTATCGTACTCAAATCTTTCAAAAAAGGAAAATATTGAGCTGGAAAATGTTCTAGTTTTTTTCATAAGGTTAAGAGTGTTTTACCCTTTTAATATATGTCATTTTCGATTTTCCTTTCTGTAAAATATTTTTTTTGAATTTCCTCTTTGTAATTTGAAGATTTTTTGGTTTTGGACTTTCATGGAAATTTCACCCCCTGTAATTTGAGCAAATTTAGGTTTACCCCGTTGTAATTTGAACAAATTTTGGTTTACCCCCTGTTAATTTGAGCAAATTTCGGTTTACCCTCTGTCATATCTTCGATTTTGTACGGTGAAAATTCATGAAGGTCAAAAACCAAAATTCTTTAAATTTAAAGGTCGAAATCCAAAAAAAATATTTTACAGGAGATAAAATCGAAAATGATCTATATTATGAAGGATAAAACACTATTAACCCTTTTTTATATATGTAATCCATAATATAAGCTAAATATTTTAAGAAAAAAAAAGATGCAAATGCTAACTTGTTTATCCAATGTTGTAAAAAGTTTAATAATTTATATATATATTTTAAAAGAAAGAATTTATATATATTTTTTAGTTTCTTAACTTGTGTCCCAAGACACAAATTAGCACAAACAATTATATTAAATATATTGTTCAATCACTTGAATTATTTTCAAGGTTATAATCTCTTTTGCAAAAAGGTCAGGTTAACCGGTGCCCCGGGACACTGGTTATGAAAACTAATAAAATGAAGTTTTAAAATGAAAAGAACACTTTTTATGTTTTTGAAGAGTTGACAGCACAAATTTCAATGTAATACTTATTACATTTAATTCTTATATTTGATTCCTTAACTGGTAATTCGAATGCATTGATTAACATTAGCCTTGCAAAACTATTTGGAATCTTGTCAAATTAGAAATTGGAAACGTGTCATGAATGAGGTAATATTCTTGATAAATATCTTGCATAAGTTTGCAGATTTTTACAAATGGGTAGAATTTTACAACTGGATTGAAGGATTAGATTTACCATATTTGTGGATTTACGTGACTCCCGGAATCCTGTACGTCATCATGAAAAGGGCCTCAACTACGAACCGTGCAATCATTGTACAGTACGGTGAGAGATGATTTATCTTCGAAATTTTTTGTGCAATTTATCAAACAACCATTGAAAATTACTACAAAATTTTAGACAACATATATTTCTATCTCCATCTTTCTATCCTATACATCATACATAAATTTTGAAATACATTAAAAAAAATGTGTTATTTGGACAACTTTTGACACAAATATGAGGAAACTTACTTTTTTTTACATCTAATGTGTTTTAGAAACACGTGAAATGACAAAAAAATCTAGCGGTAGTTAAATACTGTTGAAGTGTTTTTGATCATTTCCATGTGTTTTTAGAAAACAATGGATATCAAAAAAGCAATACTTAAATACAAGACATTGCATTTGTCACACTTTAGTGGTTGAGATTGAAATAATTCTAAACGGACATTAAGTCTATACTACCACACACATATAGAAGCTTTTTCAATTTTATAACGTGACTTAGGTCAAGGTGAGATATATTTCAGAAAAAAGGCTAACAAATAAATTTAGAGTTAGTTCATAAGGATTACCTAATTAAAATACTTTCTTCTAACCTGCAACTTTAAATCACAATGTCACAACCAATATGATGAGGTACTAGCTTGTTGTGTCAAACAATAAAAATGGATACATGTATAACTGTTTATTATATTATTTTTTTCAAGAGACAAAACTTTTTGTTTTTGGCTCATGTTTTTCTATTTTTTTATAGATATTTTTTTGGTATGTTTTATCTACATTTTTCATTTCATTTTTTTCTTTTCATAACTAAGTTCTACTAGTATCACACTCCAAACTCAAGATGTTAATTACAAATAGAAACCCCAAACTTAAAAAGATATAACAATAATAGACTTGTGAGATTATTCAAGTCGCAAAACCCAAAGTAATTTCACAAAGGATACAACAATAATAAATCAGGATGGCTTAAATAAAGTTCAAGGTACAAAAACAAGTGTCTCGTGTGTATGATAATATATATATGATAGTCCGTCGTAAACGATAAAAAATTCAAGCAAAAATAGCAATTCACATGGAACACACATATATGAAAGAGATATAATAGAAAGTGGAAATATATTTGACTCAAAATCTCATCAGTTATGTTATACATAATTGAAATGGTTAATTTTTCTGAGTATCTCTGCAACAAGCCCCAATAGTTATCGTGTTCTTGAACTTCATTGATTTAAAAACAATGAGTATAGTCCCGAGTTAGCAAACAATAAAAGTAAAATATTTGTCAGATGGAGTGGCTACTGAAAATTAAATGACTGAAAATAAATTTATGGGTTGTCTCTCATTCAGTGTGTGTTAAGCATCGCGAGCTTAACATATATGTCTAAGTTGAGCTTGGGAGCCTTAAACCTTCAGGCTATTGTCTTCTATCTATTTTTCTTCTTTTTATGATTCATGTTTTTCAATTGGTATTCCTCTTGAGGTTTTGAATCAGACCAACTTTCTACCAGTACTCTGAATGCTCACCAATTATCAACAAATTCCATAGCCCTATTGTATACATCGGATTGAGGGGTTACCTTTTTACATTGATAATAATCGTTGGGCCTTATAAACACTTCTTTTTTCTCCAAGTCGACTGATAAGTCAATAATTAGTGTTTTTTAGTATTTATTTTAGTTTATTTTATTTAGATTTTATGTGTTTTTATTCACTTTCTAGAGCTTCGTTACTTCAATTGCTTGTTATTTAATTTCAAGAACAAATGTGATGAAAGATTGAGTCTTGGAGTAAAAGAAAGGGTTTTGGAGCATGATTAAAGGATGGAAGGATCTAGAGCATGATTCGGAGCTAATTTAGGCCAAAAATATGAAGATCTTGTGGAAAAATATCAGGCATGGTCGTTCATAACAATGGCGTGGCCGTGCTTCCAAGTTGTTCAAAGTTTGCCATTTTCCAGAGAGGCTAGCACGGTCCGTGCTTGCAAGCGCACGGCCGTGTTCGAGCCCCAGCTCCCTTTTTGTTGTTTTGTTCCTAAGGTTGGCACGACCTATGCCAAGCTAGGCATGGTCGTGCCAAGGTTCTAGGTTGCTATTTTGAGTTATTTTTAGACCTACCCATGGGTTGCTTGCTTTGTAATTCTTATTCCTATTCTTAGGGCTTAAGCTAGCTTTAGGCTATAAATAGAGCAGCCACTGTAACGCCCCATTTCTATTAAAGCGAGAAAACACGCGAATAAAGCATATATTCAAGAAATAGACGCTACGTCTTCAACAAATATCAAACAACATGCCTTTATAAAAATTCTCAACAGTCGCAGCGGATATAAATCATACATCATCAAAGTATACATGTCATAAGATCATCATACATCAACATATAAAATCTCTGAATCCCGACATATGGACAAAATATCCATAACATAACATATCCAAAATAATCAAACTAGAGTAATCGTAAAAACGGACATCCTAGATTAGAGACTAATCTAAGTCATCGAGACATGAAAATAGAGGAAGCTCCCGCTATCCTCGAGCAACTCACCAAATAAGCAAAATTACTCCTACACTCCGTCTACCCATTGATACAAACAGGTAGACGGTCAAAACCACTGGGGGTTAGCTTCACATCAATCATAATCAACATAAACAAACATAGGTATTCAAGGATTTCATGCATAACACATATACATACCCATCCCTCCTAGAATACTAACATCACACGATTGTTATCCCCCATTCCATATACTTCAAGCTATCACATTACTAACATAGCATAGTAACATATTCAATCCCTAATCAAGTCATCGACCTAAGCTCATCATTCATCAACAACAATCAAAGAAAGGATTACCCACCTTATTCTTCATTTCAAAGTTATAAGCAAGCAATCTTCATCATCAAAGGAATCACTGAATTATATATATATACATATACAATTCTCACCTCATCATTATTATCAAAATAATTATCATCAAATTGATTCACCAAGTGTAGAAGCACAAACAAGTAAGGCATGCAATTAGAGCATAATTCAATTATCTACAACCATCAACAAAGTCCACCAATGTACATATACACCAATCAACATAGATCACAACATTCAACGAATTTCACCAATGCACAAATTCATCAAGTCACATATTCAATTATGACACAATTCACCAATCATTCAAATGCATGTAATGTTCTAGACTCGTCTAGATGCATGCGGTACCGTCACCAATAACAAAGGTCGTCACCTCATGATGCAACAAAAACATCATATCCATTGAATACAAAGGATTCAAATCTCACCACTGGATATAAATATTCTAAACCATTGAACACAAAGTATTCAAATCTCACTACTGGATGTAAACATCCTAAGACTCAATATGACTATGATGCATGGACATACAAGAAAAGACTCGACAATGCAAAAGCACCTCATATGTATTCAACAACCACAATGTAAGAGATCACCTCCATTTACATTGATCAACTCCAACAACAATTGCATTATCAAGTATTTACGTCCACACAATCATCAAGTCACAATTCAAATAATAGTCAACACCACATTATCATCATCATAATTATCAACAAACATCAACATCACCATCATCATAATTAATATATATGCATTACTCAACATCAACTATGTTTTACACATATGCATTCTCCAACAATATCACTATCAATCAACATATATGTATTCACCAACAATATCACAATCAATCAACAACATCATACTATTTCTCACAATCCAAATAAAAGAGAAAATACTTCATACTAAGATAAATATCATTTTCAACACATATCAATCATTCATACATCTTCGTGTAATCATACAAAGTTATTCACAAAAGATTTGCAAAGTAATCGGCTTAAGAGATCATTTTCGGCAAAGTTCGTATCATTTTGCAAAACGAGCATTATTGACACTTTTCAAAACAAGAGAATTTATTCAAGTATAAAATCCTACAATTCAATCATATCAGCATGAACATAGGCCTCTTATAAGCTATCAAATCTTAGTTCAAGGTTTTACCAAAGTTCATTAGACCCTTTATATAAAGTTATTTCTTTCATAAAAGCACCCTTAGATGGTTAGGATAAAGACCTTACACTTAGGAATAAGTTTGAAAACAATTGGTTTGAAGCAAAATGCATTTTTAAGGTTTTTGGTCAGGCAAAATCGTAGTATGATTTTTCTCCATCGTAGTACGATTTTTCCAGTGCGAAAACACCTCAAAACCTGGTCAAAATCATAGTACGATGGCCAAAATCGTAGTATAATGGCTACCTGACAAACATCATCAAATTTTTTAACTTTCACGTTTTCGCGCGTAAAATCCAAACCATTAACCCGTTTTCGACGTCGTTTTCGCCTACATGCTCCTGGCACTTAGCTCTATCATAATCTACAGAAAAATTCAAGTTTCAACCATCCCAAAATCGATTTCTAGAACCTCACATAATCGCTTATTTGCAAAAACGCTTATACACCGACTTTCACACGAAAATCCCGTTTTCTCCCAAATGACTCGACTAACACAACCACAACATGAAAACAGAAATTCTACTAGATCTAACTCACCCAACATCATCAAAAATTCAGTCAACAACCTCATATATCAAAAGTTCATTTAGGTCCTTCACATGAACAACTCAACACAAACTGCACCAATTCAAACAACAACTTCACAAAATGGAATACCCATGGTACAAATCAACAACAACAACATATCCAATTCAACAACTTCATTTAAACATGAATTCATCACAATTCAACAACACATATCACAATTCATCAATTTAAGCATAGATCACAAAGTACTCATTTCTATGTAACATGAACATGCAAATTCATCATCAACAATTCAATTATCATCAAATTCATATACTCAAACATACCATTATAACAAGAGCACGAATTTCAACAACTAAGTTCAAAATAATCACTTATTCAAATAAGCACTTATGCATAGAATTAGAGAAGAAATTAAACTAAGAGATTATGAATGAAATTTAACCCCCTTACCTCAATTGACAATAATCCTAGCAAAAGCTTCAATTTATCTCCTAGAATATTTATCACCTCTTGGTTCCTCAAGCTTCTCTCTTCAAACCCTTTTTCTTCTCCTCTTGGACTTTCTCTCTCTACCTCTCTGAAAATTCTTATGAAATGAATGTGAACCCTATTTTTCTACAAAGACTAGAGCTTAAATAGTGTCCACACTAATGGGCTTAACCCTTAAAAATCTAATGGGCTCAAAACTCTTATAAACTAACTCTCAAAGTTTCTATCCACTTACGGTCAAAAGTTACCGAATAATTACCAGTTCAAAACTAATTACCACCACCGAATATTAACTTAGTAAAATAATGGTTTTCACTTGAAACACTAAAAAAATATAACCCTCACCATGAATTTACTAATTTACCCTTTCTCACAAAAGGACCAAAATACCTCTGAGTTTAAAATGACTATAATACCCTTCTAACACCGAAATCCCTTAATCTTAACCTAAAATACACACAGAGGCAATTAATCACATATAAGCACATATAAACACATATTAAATAATTAAAAACAAATCTAACGAAAAATCGGGCTGTTACAGCCACCAGACATGATTCTTCATCTTTTGTTCTTGGGAATTATATGTGACAATTATTTCCATTAATCAAAGTTCTTTTGTTATTTCTTTTTATTATTCTTGCTATTTACTTTCATGTTCTTCTTCTTCTTCTTCTTCTTCTTCTTCTTCTTCTTCTTCTTCTTCTTCTTCTTCTTCTTCTTCTTCTTCTTCTTCTTCTTAATCTTTATGTCTACAATGAACGTGAGTGAGTAGACTTCTTTGCCTTGGGATTGTTGGATGAGTCTAATGACCTAATCCCTATCAAACCAGGCCTAGAACCCTAATTTTATGTAAATCTATTTTTCAAATCTAATCTCACCGTTCTTAATTTATATTTCAAATACAAATTGAAGGATTAAAAGATGAAGGTTAGTATTGGACATGTGAGATTAGACAAGTCTTACGAAACATGAGAATAGTCTAGTAAACCTTGAGACCTTAAAGTTTCGTTCTTAAAGGGTTTCAATAACGATCAACCATGAGAATATGCGTGGTTATTATTGAAATACATTCATTGAGACCGAAAGGAGATATGAAAAGCCTCTGAGAAACTTGTCTTTAGAAAATAGATCCAACATAAGATTTAGGTTTAGGGTTTGGTTTGTGAAAGATTTGTCATTAAAATGAAACAATAATCACAAGGCGCTTTTTTATTATTATTAATTTTCAATCAATAAAAATCCCAACTTTTAATCTTTAAACTTTCAGCTAATCTATTTAAAAAGAAAATCAACTACACAACTCCCTGTCGAAACGATACTCTGTTTACTACTTCGGTAAAACCGTGCACTTGCGGATTTTACACATCATCGACCAAAGTTTTAGCAGTTAACATGAATGATCTTCCTAGAATCAACGGACATACTTGATCTTCGTTGTCCTTTTGTAACAATAACATCGATCTCAAATTCAAATCCTCCAATGTATCATGTCTCTCACCATGCCTAAATGTTTTGTTGTGGTACCATCTGCAGGGCCAACGTCCATAAAGCAATGCCTTGGTTCCATTCCTCTATTTCGCTTGAAAGTGGCTAATGGTATAAGGTTGAAGGTGAGAAAAACACAAGAAGGGG
>Ga0228710_1009613_pt1 | contig 13316 bp, 8 predicted proteins | sample MedpolnodulmetaG_FD_177995 | JGI IMG/M metagenome (GOLD analysis project Ga0228710, IMG submission 177995) | Root nodule microbial communities from Medicago polymorpha collected in Santa Monica, California, United States - pink nodules | ecosystem: Host-associated > Plants > Roots > Nodule...
AAACCGAAGGTAACACGAGAACGTTTTTGATGAATCGGTATTTTTCTGATTAAGGAAAAGAAAGAAAACACAATCTCATTCTCATCCCTTTCAACTGGTTCCATTTTCCTTCGTTTTTCTGCTCATTCGGGTGAGCTTTGTGTTGATTGGTGAATAACATCTAATAGTGTTGTTGCACATAAACTGTTTGATTAAATCTCCCTTTTAATTCTATGCTTTCTACTTAATGCTGCATGTTTTCATACTTGTATGTAGAAGAAGAGGATAATGGATTTCAGAGATGTAGCTCACAACTTTTATCATTCTATTCTTACTGTAAGTCTTCCATTTTTATTATCATTCTTCATTAGAGGAGATCCGATCCTCTCATGTTATGCAACTAATCGCCGTTTTGGTAAACAAATTAATTAACCTCTTATAGCATAATAAAATAAGTTGTTTCATAAGCTATCATAGAGAGGTTATGGAAATAAGCTGAAAACACCTTATGGAGATCTTATGAGTTGTTTCCACAAACTCTCTCAAACAGTCTCACACAAGTTCTTATGCCCAGTATATAAGCTCAAATAAGTCAATTCAAACCAGCCCTAAAACTACATTTAAATTAGTTAGCATGTGAATTACACCCAATTTGGATTTCTTTCTAGCTTATAATAGCTTCTTAGTTAAACAAAATTTACCGAATTTTCCACAATGGATAATTTCTAATAAGCTTGTAGATGTCATAGAGAAGTGAAATGACAGAACTTCTGAAAAAATTGAGATGCAAGAAGCTTTTGTTTAAAAACTCATAGTGTGATCCCAAGATTTGTTTAATATTTTCTTTTTCTTAAGTGCTTCTTGAAAATTTTATCCAAACAAACTTTTGTACAGATTGGAAATCTCGGACTTCAACTACTCTGGTACTTTCTACAAATCATTGTCAGCGCATGGTATTACATATCAGTCATGGCTAATTTGTTTGAAAGTTATTTCATCTCTTATGGAGTATTTAAGAAATACAAGTCTCTTCCTATAGCAAAGCTTCGGTACCTTGCCATTGTCATAGAGAGTGAAGATGCTCATCAGACTTCAAAAGTTGTTCAACTTTTGCAATGGGTGGACTCACTTGGTATAAAAAATGTATGCCTCTATGACATGAATGGTATGAAAGCTTTGGATGATTACTGATGGTAAACTTTCTTTTACCTGGGTTGTATTATAATGTTTTTTTTTTAACTCTACATTATAGGAGTGTTGAAAAAGTCAAAGGAGGCCATATTTCACACAATGAAGAATGCAAAATCCATAGAGGTAACATATTTTTTGTTTCTTCCCAGCAGATTGCTTCTTACTTAATATATTGATAAACTTATGCCGTGGTTTATGATACGATATTATTATTAACGTTCTTTTGAGTAGGCAGTGCATCTCATGTGTTTTCCATATAAATCACATAGTTTCAGTAAATCTAATCGCCAGGGACGGAACTAGGTTGTAAGTAAAAGGGGTGATCACCACCCCAACTTAAAAGACGTTGACAGCACTATACCCTCTAAGTCCATGCTCGCCCCTTCACAATGTGACAATTTCTTTATAACTCTGTTCTTGACTTATATATGTGTAATTCTATGTGCCATAAAATGCAAAATTTCACTGCCAAGGCCCACTCATCAGTTCATATATATATGGTGAAGCACTGAGTATCACAAGGATAAAAAAAAACACCAATTTTAGAGTAAAATTTACAAAAATATTTAATAGAAAATGATTTTTCCCACTTTTCTCCTCAATGTTCATTTTTACTAATTAATGCGTGTTACTTTCACCACCCTTAACATATTTTAATACTCTATAAAGAAGGAAATAGTGTGAATTATTCCTTTATTAAGAAGTTTGCGACCCTTATGATTTAATGCATTATTTTTAATGAAAAATTACATTATCCATTTCACAGTCTTACTATAGTTGTTGGGTTTTACTCCTAAATTGAAATTTTAGGAATCAATCTATAAATCTCTGAAATCTGAAGGGGCTTAAGAATAATCTAAGTCTATTTTTGGTCTGTGGGGAATTATTATTATTATTTTTAAAATTGTATAGGAATTTGTAATCATACAATAAAACTTAAGAGAAATAGGTTTTGTGTCAAATTTGTATACAGATTTTTAAATATTCCTTTATTAGGACAACAGGAAATGGTGTGCCCCATGTCAAGTTCAATTTGTTTCACGCCTGAATTTTTTTTTTTAATACTCTATAAAAAGGGAAGATTTTTGTTGAATACATTTTGTATCATTTCAGTTGCTCATTTGTCTTAAGAAGTTCGTAAATGATGGGACCTGCCTATAGTATTTGTGGATATGTCTCTAAGAAATTATTGATGAGGCGATGAAGCAAATGTTTCTGTTGATATATCATATAAGCTACATGCCTGATGTGAACCTAGGAGAGACACTCTCATTTGGACAGTCATCAATGCCTCTCAATAGTCAGCTATGGAATAGTTAATGCGTGGGTAAGATATTGGTAAATGGGAGGAGGGAAAAGCAAGGAAAGAAAATGAGTTTAGAAAATTATTTTTAATTTTAGGTGTTTTGGATGGTAGGTCAATAATAGGAGTGACAGAAAGTAGGCATGAAAAAGTACCTTCGAGTCCACAAGAAAAGTTCTCTCTAAGGCGAGGTAAAAAGGGAGAGAACATACTCTGTGATAAACAACCCTATTTTTCTTCACACTTCATTGTTCTACGAATGGAGTTGGAATCCGAGAGATTGTCTCTTGAGGTAAAAGGAAGGGGCAGGACTGGCAGGTTGTGTGAGGGGCAGGATCTGCAGGTGGCTGGGTTAATTAGTCTGGGCAACAGCTTGCTGGGTTCTATTTTCACCTGTCGCCGCTAGTTGTGGCTGCAGCTCTGTGCTCCGGTGCGGGATGTGGTTTTTGGTGGGAGAGGCTTGGTGTTTGAACAGTCTTGGCTGGTTTTTTGGTGCCTTGTGTTGTTTTCACTTTGGGTGTTCTGCCTTCTTTTTGTGTTCCCTGTGCTGTTTTGGTTTATGGTGCACTAATTTTTAATCTTAAGTTGTTGCAAAGTGCAGATGAGGGGAATCTGCTAAAGTTGTTGGTGTCCAGTTTTTAGTCTGTATAGTGGGCAGTTTGTTTTTGCGGCGTGTGGGTCGCTTTGTTCTCGGGTGTTCCATCCATATATGGCGCCTTTGTATTTCGGTTTCCTTTTGCGGCCTTCTACGTCTTGTGCAGATTTAGCGCTAATAATATTTGCTGATTCAAAAGAAAAAAAATCATAAGAAATTTTTCCTCGCACAAACTAAGAGAGAATGAGACCCTGTCTTCTTCCCCCTCTAAAGCAATGGAGGGAGAAATACCATTATTATTCCCTTTTCCTTTATTTCCATTTTTTCTATGCATCCATACGACTCATTAATACAAAATATGTATTAAATGGCTCATTCGACTGTAACTTCAACTGTTCTTTCATTCGTTTGATCAGATCTAGCTTTAACTCAATGCAGGAAGTTAATAAAGCTGTGACAGACCATGTACCAGATCACATGACCCTAGAATTTGTTTCTTATGTGGATGGGAAGGAAGCGGTGGCCAAAGCAGCTAACTTGATTTTTGTTGAGAGTTCGAAACGACATAACTTAGATGGAGAACTTGATTATCAATTAGAGCCTCGCCTGAATCAGGCACTGCAAATAGTTGGTATGTTTTCTTCCTAAACCTGCTACTAGTTCAAACTTTAAAGTGTTTATTTCCTTGTGCAGTGTAACATTATCTGGCTAACGACGATCTTGTTTGACTCTCAGGTTGCAAAGGCCCTGAACCTGACCTTTTACTGGTTTATGGACCTGTGAGGTGTCATCTTGGTTTTCCTGCATGGAGAATTCGGTATACTGAGATAGTGTAAGTTGTTTCTAGGATATTATTATTTTTATTGCTGTTGTTTTCTTTATCATCATTGGGAGAATAAAAAGTTAGCTTGTTTGTTTTCATGAAGTGCAATAAAAGTAATGAAGTTAGCTACTCTGTTACACAGGCATTTTGCTCTGTGTTAGGCTTATTGTGGATTAGTATGTTGAAAATAAGAAATAGAAGTCCATGTAAATGAAAGTAGTTTGTAATCATTGAATGGTCGGTGAATATAATTGGATCTGATTCAGTTTCTCTCCCTTTTTGTTATATTTTCTTTTTTGCGTAGTAAACTTGTAACGAAGTTGCTAGTTGCTACTCCACAGCCATGTTGCTGATGCAGCAAACTTTAAAAATAAACCTCCACGCATTGAATAGATTGCATGTGATGTTAGTATGAGAAGTTGCATTTTATACATAGCTTCGTTTTTCTATTTTTTAGTTGAATAGATTCCGAGTAATGTTTCTTGCAGGCATATGGGGTCGTTGAACTTCATCAGATACGGTTCTTTAATAAAAGCCATTTACAACTTTACAAAGGTGCACCAAAATTATGGTAAGTTTTTAGAGTAATTTTAATTATTAATTGCATTTTGCTTCTAGCATCTCCATATCTGTTTGTTATATCTTATACCAGTTACCCAAAAACTAGCTCACATCCTTCAAGTAGAAGTTACACAAACCTATACTAGTATACTACCTACTTTGTTGACAGACGACATCTTACTCCTTACTCCTTACCATTATATATGATGTTTGCCTTTGAACTATAGGTACAGTTGGTGTAAAGTATGTTATATTCTATATGTGATTGCAGTTTGTTTAATTATTTTTTTGGGATTGCTAACAGGTACATAGGGAAGGAAATCAATCAGAAGTAAATTGACTGTGCAAGCACAAAGCATAGGCGCGAAGAATAGAAAAATACCTAGCTATACATCTCTGTGGAGGAAGGGTTTCTTGCTAGTAATGTGTAAATATGTTCCGATAGAAATAGAATTACAAGTAAAGATTTAGATTCACTCACTAAACTTTTAACAACAGAAAATTAAGTAGATATATCTTTTGCCCTCACTTGCCTCCTCAGTGTTGCTGTTTTGAGTTTTAGTTGCCCTACACTGTTGGCTTTATTTAGCTGAAAAAACCCATGTACGCTACAATGATACTGTATCTTTTGATTATCTAGTGATAAAATTGAGAGAAGTTATAATACACTGATTATAACTTATCTCTTAAAACAACTAATTATAATTTATTTTATGAACATACACGAGACAAATATTTTAGAGAAATGCTGGTAACACTCATTTTTCAACACCGGATGAAATCAATGTATGTCCTACCACTTTGTGTGGATTCAATTTTCAAAGTGTAAATCCACAATGATTTAAACCAATAAGAGAGTGAGTATTAGAGAGAGTGTTCAAAAGAGAGTGTTGCTAGCATTACTCAATATTTTATTGGTCAATTAGTTAGAGATGATCTTTTACTAATCAAACCTATATATTGTATTTTAATCAAATAAAACACCTAAAAAACAAATTTGCGATCATTCGTTTCAACTTGAAATACGGCCAAGTTAGATATAAGTATGATGGAAATTTCTCTTTGGCACCATTACAATTGCTCTTTTATGCAAGTGCTATTCTTCGAGTGTACGTTAAAAACAAATTTATAAATGAAAATAATAAACAAGCAAGCTAAATAAGGAGGAGACAGACGTTATGGATGGATAGAGAAGTGGACAAGGACGGAGTTTTTATTGGTGAAAATGTATAGTTTAGGGACCGACAAACAAATACAAGTGTCAACTCCTGTAGAAAGTTTTAACATGTCCTATGAGAATATACCTTAAAAGTGATTTCCTTTTTTTATTGATGATGAATATGAAAGTTACGTGTGTATAACAATTATGCATGATGTGGAGATCAGGTCAGAGCCGTTCTTTGAGGAGTGCAAATAGCTCAATTAAGTTGGGCTTCATAAAGTGATGGACCTCAAAAAAAATAAATTGCTCAATATCCGCACCCCCACTCAAAAAAGAAAAATAAACATGTTTCGTGTTTCAATTTCTAAGTAAAAAATCATGTTTCATGTTTATATTTTTAAGTTAAAAAAAACGTCTTTAGTAAAAATAATTGCTAATTTTGATTTCGGTAACTAATAATTATTATACGAGTGTTATTTTCAATTTAAATAGAAGATTAATTATTTAAAAAATTGTGCGTTTTTTTATTAGAGACCTATTTTTACTACGAGAGTCAAGCCTCCAGTTTTTTAGGGACGGCCTGGTGGAGACGTTTAGGGCACCAATTATTGAGAGAGTAACATTTCAAAGACAAAATAGTAGCAGTATAATTGTTTTATTTAAAAACAAAAAGAAGGCGACAAATTGGATTAGCCTGTGCTGTTTTTTCTTTCTTTCTTTCATTTTCTTGCAGCAATCTCCTTTGTTTAATTGTCTAAGCTTAACGTCTCCTCCATTATTTAATTGTCTAAGCTTAATATACTCCGTCCAAAAACATTTATTGGAGGTAACTCTTATTTATTGTTAATCGATCGATATAACAAAATTGAGTGAATCATCAACTTCGTCCTTGAATTTTTATGGGTCGGCTAAAATCGTTCTTCAATTATGCGAAATATCAATTTAACACCTGAATTTGTTAAATGTCAATCAAGTTAGTCATTCTGTTCAAACGGAGTGTTAACAAGGCTGATGTGGCCGTTAACCTCTCACATGTCAGACGCCACGTAGACAGAGACTAATTTGGCTGATAATAACAAACATTTCAAAGGACTAAATTAATTGATTTGCAGAAAATGTTTTGGCTTTCTTCCCAAACGGCTCTTTTCTTCCCCAACAGCTTTTTCTTCCCCAATTGTATAAAATTGGAACCCTAATTACACAATCTGCAATCTACACTCCAAAATCACCAAAATTTCCTCCAATAATAAGTGGTCCAGTTCTTCCACAATTCAAAAAACTTGAAACCCTAATTTTTTTCGTATTGAATTTGAAAGCCAAAATCCTCAAAATTTCTTGAAGCTAAACTATTGAAATTGAATCTGAAATGATGAGGGGTGAAAATATAGGGAAAAACAGTCATGAAAGTCGAGCTTCATCTTCAATCTCCAAGTTTAATGATGATGTGAGAGTGTTTGAATGTTGGTGTCTTAGAATTTGTGTTGTTAGAAAATCCAATACTCAAAAAACCCAGGAAGGCCATCAAATTTACTTGTTTGAGGTTTTTAACATGGTATTGTATTGTTCTAGGTGTGTGTAAAGTTCTAATGAAAAGAGGTTGAAGATGATTCAGAAATGTAACATTTCTATCAGTAATATATCTCATTTTAGCTTCTTCAAAAAAAAATATTTCATCAAATTAGTCCCTGAATTATTTCTCTATCTATCAAATAGATTCATACGTTATATTAAAAACCCATCAAATAAGTCCCTGAATTGTTTAATCAGATATCAAATTGATCCTTGAAGCATATATGTACAAAATTAAGTAAAAATGCCAGAACACACAAATTGAAACTGAAATATTACATAGGCAAAAGTCTTAGTTCATAGGCAAATTAAGTAAAAATGCCAGAACACACAAATTGATATACTAGAGGAAAGATGTTACCTTTAACCACACCCGAACACAAACTTCAAAAACGTGAAAATCATCGGAGATGATGATGATTTTACAGAGGTGAGAATGGAGAAAGTTTTAGCGCGAAGGAGAAGGGTCAAAGACGTTTTTGATGTTTCTGAGTGAAATGTGAGGAAGGAGGTATGAGTAATACAAGGGCAAAATTAAAATAACATAAAAAATAACTGAAAAGTGAAAACTGGAATTTTTCCACTATCCATCAAATTAGTCCTTGAACATGTGGCTTCCTTTTTGCCACGTGTACAAGACAACACCGCATGCAGGGTGACAGATCAGCATGGCTAACGGAGCACTTGGACGGAGAGACCTTTTTGATGGACGTCTGACAAATTCAGGGACTAAGTTGATATTTCGCATAATTGAGGGACGAATTTGACCGACCCGTGAAAATTCAAGGACGAATTTGGTGGTTCACTCTAACAAAATTTATTGATTGTGTCAGTCTAGACGTCAAAGATAATACTCCATCTATTTTAAAATACATGTTGCATTTTTATAATGTGCACTACTCTCATACTTTACTTTGACCATATTTTTTAACTAACATATAAATACAAATGTTAGTATATAAGATGTTGTTCGATCTGTTTCGATAAATATTTACAAAATGTTAAATTTTTATAATTTTTTTACTTTAGATAATTAAGATATTAACGCTCAAAGTTGTGGATTGACATGTATAAAGTGATTGATTGTGAGATATATTTTAAAACGGAGGAGTAGTGTTGATATGTCGAGTAAATATTTTGATCTAATAATGAATCGAATAGAATTGCACCCAATATCAGGTTAGAATTGCACCCAATGACATAGAATGTAAACCTATAGTTTTTTATTTTAACTTTTTTTTTAAGAAGTTTTTATTTTAACTTGTAAATCTAGATTTTACATCTTAATTTTACTCACTATTACTACTATTCTGCTGACATTATCTTATTTCTTGTGTTGTACGAATGAGAGCTAACATTATCATAGGGTGAGATCTAAGTTACCCCTTATTGAATTATGGATAATTTACTTCTGTATGATAAATATGATTCGATTTTAGAACGAAAAAGATAGAGATCACACATGTTAAATGAGAGAGATGAAGAAGTTTGATGTTTTAAAGATGAAAATGGTAAGAAAAAAATCTATCAATGAGGCATGCGTTGCCCATTGATTAATTGAGGGTAATTTACCCCTAATAACAACTATGATTAAATTCTGGAACGAAAGAGTAATATTTACATGTTGAATGAATGATATGAAGAAGTTTAATGTTATTGAGATGAAAATGGTAACTCGATGTAATAATAAAGATAAAGAAAATGAGTTTTTTTTTATAGGGTAAATTACCCTCAATTTATGAAGGGGGTAACCTAAAAAAAACCTATTATTAGTGCCCACCATCTCATTAGAGTTTTTACGGTTACAATCTTCTCCATTTTTCCATTTAAAAAGAAAAGATACATAAAAGTTTTTAGTTTTTAAAAAATTATAAAATAACTAATAGTGGTAAAACTCACTTAGAGCATCCACAATAAATACATCTATTTTTTGGGTACTTACACGAGTCTTACGTGTACATATAACTTATTTATAATTTTTTAATAGTAAGAGGTAAACACTCAATTCCTCCGATACAACATTTCACACAAATATCTTGAACGGGATATATTAATCATCTATCAATAACTTTATATCATTACATTCAATATTCTAATATTAAAAAATGTGTGTCCCGCTTAAGATTGGAGGTCTCCATTGAGACTTTGTTCCTATTAGCTATTCAAAATATTTTTTTCGCTATGGGGGTACCTCATAGGTACCAAGTCTTAAAAGGAAGAGATCCCTCATTGAGGTGGTCTTAATTGTATGACTCAATATCTACTTAGTGTATCCCATCTCTAAATGGTATCCTTCATTTATTTTGATAAATTGAGAGGATTTTAACCCGAGCTTTTAACGATATTTCTTGTTCATCACCAAAAAGGCTATGTGTTTCATATAAAAACACAATATTTTTTTACAGTACATAAATTTTGTTATTGTTGAGTAGTATAGTGATTAGAATTACACTCTTTAAGATAAGCAAGTGAGGAATTTTGGGTTTGAACCACGACCCTCTGCATAGGGCATATATAATACACTATCTTTATCAATTGAGTTATGCTCACATGTATTTGACGATGCATAAGTTAACATCATTATTTTGTGAGAAAATTATTCAATATTATATGAGATAGAACACACTTACTTGTTGGTACTGATGCCATGACTGAGTCTTCCTTTGCCTTTCACGTGCTCCAGTTCTTAGGGTTGTCAATGGGACAAACCACTAATGAGAGTATTATCAGAGTGATGGCAAAGGGAACCTAGCCTTTCTATTTATAACCGTGCAACCCTAGGCACCACCCATCATGGGCCTAGTGTTTGGGCCTACACTATGTTTCTACACAAATCAGATTAAGTGTCCAAAAGCCCATTATCTATTGATCACAACATCAGTCTGTTTTTATTAAAACCAAAACCAACAATTGATTGAAGCCCACAAAATATTAGAAGAAATTTTAACATTCTCCCACTTGGACAAAATCAATTGTGTATTTTAAAAAATAAAAATAAAAAAAAGAAAATATTTTTGAACATGACTCTCGGACTGATAACAAAACTTCCTAACGTGGCCACTACATGTTCCCATGATGCAACATTTAATTAAGACTCCGTCCAACTAAGAATTGAATGATATCGAATCATGGTGGTAGTTATATCCTTAATTGAAACAATACCTTCCATGGTTACAAATAGCACCAATTCCGTCGACTAGTCATCTGTGTAGAGTGTAGCAAGAAATGATATGTCAACGTGATCATCGACCATACTATCATTTTCATTGTCAGTCCTCGATTTCTCTCAATGCTTTAAGGCTAGAGAAATTATGTGATTTCCCTCAAATGCCTTAAAGCCAAAGAAATTATGTGATTTCTCTCAAATGTCTTAAAGCCAGAGAAATTATATGGTCCATGGGAAACCACATCGCCTCAGCTCCAAAATAGTGTCAATCACCGGCGTAGTGATCCCAACGACACTGAGCTCTAATTTGTCTAATTTTGACATATAATGCCTCAGCTCCAAAATAGTGTCGATCACCAGCATAGTGATCCCAACGACACTGTGCGTTAATATTTCATATTTGATACATTCATATAAATTTTATGGTAAAATTGACTTTATTGATAACAAGACAATTAAATGAAAGTTCTACCTCAATAAAGTTCTACATCAATGTATCAAATAACATTAATTCAACATCTGAACTGCAAATAAAATTTAAACTTCTACTAACCAAGCACCCTAAAAGAACTCATTATTCCCATATTTTCAACATGACTCTTGAAAACAATGGGCTTGAGCCCCTTGGTTAAGGGGTCAGCCAACATGGAATTTGTATCAATGTGTTTCATCACTACATTTCCCTCTTTAACAAGATCTCTAACGGTTAGATACTTCAAATCCAAGTGCTTTGATCCACTCGAAGTTTTGTTATTCTTTGTGTGGAATACTGCAGCGCTATTGTCACAAAAGATTGTCATTGGCTTATTAATGGAGTCAACAACACGAAGTCTTGTCACTAGATTCTTTAACAAAACAGCACAAGTAGCGGCAACATAACAAGCAATGAACTCTGCATGCATAGTTGAAGAGGCAACAAGAGTTTGTTTCTTGCTCTTTCAGGATATTGCCCCTCCAGCCAACATAAAGATGTATCCAAAAGTTGATTTCCTGTCATCAGGGCACCCACCAAGATCTGAATCTGTGTACCCTTCGATCTCCAGGTTGTCAACTCTCCTATATGTCAACATGTACTCTTTAGTCCTCTTCAGGTACCTCATCACCTTCTTGGCAGCCACCTAGTGATCATTCCCATGATTACAATTCTGCATATTAAATCTTTCTAAGATTCTATTAATGTAAGCCTTTTGAGATAATCCAAGCGTGTGACGTGATCTATCTCTATGAATCTCAATTCCTAAAACAAAAGAAGCCTTGCCAAGATCTTTCATGTCAAAAAATCTTGTCAATGTCTGCTTTGTCTCACACAGTAAACCAAGATCATTGGAAGCCAACAATATGTCATCGACATACAACACAAGAAAAATAAATTTGCTCCCACTGACCTTAAGGTATATACATTGATCAACTTTATTCTCCTCAAAACCCAAAGATGTAGCCACTTCATCAAACTTCAGGTACCATTGTCTAGAGGCTTGTTTTAGGCCGTAAATTGATCTTTTCAGTTTACAAACCAATTTATCATTTCCACCACGAAAACCTTCAGGCTGATGCATATATACTTCCTCGCTTAGAGGTAGAAGATGAAGTTCTTCATCTGCAAACGAAGCCCATTCTCACCGAGAGAGAGTGCAGGCACGTGTGACCTCTCTGTTGGTCCGAATTCGATTCTGTTTTTTTGCGTTAATCTCGAAATTAAATTTCTGATTTTTCAATATACTTTTCATAATTTTTTCCACTGCGTAAATATTTTCCGTAAATTACTTGACATTAATATGTTTATGTAAAGCATTGAGAGTAGGAAATGATCTAGCAGTAGTTGTGGAGTCAGTGGGAGATGTCAGCATAGTTTTAGATTCTGGTTTTGAACTTGTTTTGAAAAACACCTTTTATGTACCTTCCTTTAGAAGGAACTTTATTTCTATTTCTTTGTTGGACAAACTTGGTTTTAGTTTCACTTTCGATAGTAGAAAAATAAGCATGGTATTGAACACCCAAGTTATTGGTTATGGAATTTTAGTTGATGGTTTATATAAATTGTCTTTGAATAACCTTGCTTCGTCTTTTGTTGTTGAAAATAATGTTGCTAAAAGATCTAAGGTTGAGGAAAAATCCTTTTCCTTGTGGCATAAACGTCTAGGTCATATTTCTAGGGAAAGGGTTGAGAGATTAACCAAAGCAAATATTCTACCTTCCTTAGATTTCAATGATCTAGGTACTTGTGTAGATTGCATCAGAGACATGTTCACCAAAACCAATAGAAAAGGTGCAACTAGAAGTTCTAAACTCTTAGAAATTATCCACACTGACATTAGTGGACCCCTAACTCCTACGATTTGTGGCAATAAGTTGTTTATTACCTTCATTGATGACTTTTCCCGATATGGTTACCTTTATTTGATCAAAGAGAAATCTGAAGCTCTGATACCACATGTGAGAAAATTATTCAATATTATATGAGATAGAACACACTTACTTGTTGGTACCAATGTCATGACTGAGTCTTCCTTTGTCTTTCACGTGCTCCGGTTCTTAGGGTTGTCAATGGGGAAAACCACTAATGAGCGTATTATCAGAATGATGGCAAAGGGGACCTAGTCTTTCTATTTATAACCGTGCAACCCTAGGCACCACCCATCATGGACCTACGCTATGCTTGTGATCTATGAGGGGGGCTTATAAAGAAACCTTCTTCTTTATAAGCCCCCCTCATATCTCTTTAAGCCCCCTAAAGTTACAAAAATATCCTCGCTAACACATCCTGTACATAGCTACCGAAGGTGAATGTTTTTAATTTTATTTTTGCAGTTGAAACATCGTTTCTTCACTATCCAGCATAGAAACACCACTACATGTTCATTCCTTTGAAAACTCTCTATCTTTTTGTTCTTCTCGTTTGATTCTATCTATTCCTTTCTACTCCAACAACATGAATATAATTACTTGCCTGTCTTTTCATATAATTAC
>Ga0228710_1009615_pt1 | contig 13311 bp, 3 predicted proteins | sample MedpolnodulmetaG_FD_177995 | JGI IMG/M metagenome (GOLD analysis project Ga0228710, IMG submission 177995) | Root nodule microbial communities from Medicago polymorpha collected in Santa Monica, California, United States - pink nodules | ecosystem: Host-associated > Plants > Roots > Nodule...
AAATTTTTCTATAATAATTTTTTTTTTACGAGCTCCATAAGGGAAATACTTTATGATACGAAGAAAAAACTACGAATAACTACGAATAGCACTAAAGCAGACCCATGATTTCCGCTAAATAGCAGTTGGTATGTATCTCTACCACTGTTTCGTTGTTTTCCGTGTTTTTTTTTCCTGTACTACATAGCACTGCTGCTATAATAATGATATGTTGTGGGTATTATTAAAAAGGCTTAATAGCAGTTTTTCTCCTTAACTTTCACGAAGTTGTGATTTTGACGCTCTAAGAAAAAAAAACTACAAAACCGTCCTTTAAGTTTTGCAACTGTAGCAATTTTGACCCCAAGGCCAAAATAAAATAAAATAAATAACACGTGGCACCTCACTTAGGGTGCCACGTAAGCGTAGACCAAGTCAAAGTTGGCTTTGGGGGCCAAAACTGTCACAGGTGCAAAATTTAGGGGGCAGATTTGTAGTTTTTTCTTAAGGGGTTAAAATCGCAATTTTGGAAAAGTTAGGAGGTAAAACTGCTATTAAGCCTATTAAAAAATATAAGACTTTTTGTTATATTTGTTTACTATTGTTGTCCTAGACAAATATAAATATGATTTGTTGAGTTTGTTACATTTAAAAGTCACAAATATTTATCTATACTATATATAAAGAAAATTACGCCTTTCAGCACTTTTGGGTTGGACTTTTCATTTCAAAAATACCCTTAATTTTAAATTCAAATAACAAATAGATAAGAATAAATTTAATAATATTCAAACAAATGTAACAAACGTGAAGAAAAAAAATGTTAAAGATTAGACTTTAAATAGTAACAAACGTGAGCAAAAAATAATGTTAAAGATTGGACTTTAAATCCTCTAAAAAAAATATTAGTAACAAACGTGAGTAAAAAATATTGTTAAAGATTGGACTTTAAATCCTCTAAAAAAAGATTTGTAACAAACATGAGCAAAAATATTGTTAAAGATTGAACTTTAAATCCTCTAAAATAATGATTAGTAACAAATGTGAGCAAAAATTACTGTTAAAGATTGGACTTTAAAACCTCTAAAAAAAGATTAATAACTACCGTGAGCAAAATATATTATTAAAGATTGGACTTTAAATCCTCTAAAAAAAGATTACTAACAAACATGAGCAAAAACTATTGTTAAAAATTGGACTTTAAATCCTCTAAAATAATGATTAGTAACGAACGTGAGCAAAAATTATTGTTAAAGATTGGACTTTAAATCCTCTAAAAAAAGATTAATAACTAACGTGAGCAAAAAATATTGTTAAAAATTGGACTAATACTCTAAAAAAAAGATTGGTAACAAACGTGATCAAAAAATATTGTTAAAATTGGACTTTAAATATTCTAAAAACAATTAGTAACAAAAGTGAGCAAAAAAATATTGTTAAAGATTGGACTTTAAATCCTCTAACGTTATGAATGTCATTGATCGTAAACAGAGTCAAGTATTTTTTTTGTTGATGGTCAAGGCGGAACAGGTAAAACATTCCTTTATCGAACATTAATGGCAACTTTGAGAAATAGAGGAAAAATTGTCTTAGCAACCGTGTCATCTGGTATAGCTGCAACATTATTACATGGTGATAGAACTGCACACTCCCGATTTAATTTACCTTTTAATGTACAACCAAATTCCATCTGCAATATAAAAAAGCAAAAAGATCTTGCAAATCTTATTAGAGTAGCAGCTGCCATAATTTGGGATGAAGCCCCAATGGCAGAGGATACTGTTTAGAAGCATTAGATCGAACACTAAAAGATATTTTAGATTGTCATGCTCCATTTGGTGGAAAAGTTATGATTGATAAGTGTCAAAAAGGAGTTAAATAGACTATATATTTTAGGCACTTTGATTACTTGGTTTGCAAGTTATCCAGTGAAAAGCTCACAAATACTGAAGAATCATTTAATTATGCGTTTCACATCTAATGCCAACTCTTTGTAGGAAAATGCACGCCTGGACACTTTAGAAGCAAGAAAACATGAAGAAATGCAAAGATCAACTCGCCACGGCGAGCTCAAAGGCGACTTCAAGGCGAGCTGAGGCAGAAAGTTCAAGTTTCCACTCGCCTCCCATGTGCCATGGCGAGTCTAGGGCGAACACAACTCGCCATGGCGAGCAACTCACTCGCGAGGCGAGTTAAGGCGCCCAAATCTCCTCAGAGCTGACGTGGTACAAACCCACTGGTGAAGAAACCACTACTCGCCATGGTGAGCGTTTCTACTCGCGAGGCGAGTTGAGACAGAACATGCCATATAAAAGTCCATTTGTTCATTTCAGGAGATCACATCATATCATATCATACCATATTATTAAAGGCCACTTTATGAGAGAAACATGGGAAAGATCAGAGAGACTCTAAAGAGCAAGGAGCACAAGGATTGAAGGAAGACCCAAGATCATTTAGACATCATGGTTTGGCTCTATTCCATCTCTCCTTTTCTCCTTATAAGGTTACCATGACAATGAGTAACTAAACTCTTTTTTGCTAGGATTAAATGTAATCAACTCTATTAGTATGTATTCCCTTTGATTATGGTGTTGTGTGATTTTAATTATTTCAAGATATTGAAGTTATTCTTGCTTTTCATCACAATTTTATAGATTTGAATTGTTATTGACAAATACCTTTTAAATCTAGTTTTAGAATAATCTTCTATCAAAACTTTTGTTCTAGACATGGAATTAGGTTTTGGTAATCACCTTGAATATCTAAGCTTCATGCTTTCGAATCGTTTAATAGATGGACAAATCGTCGATTAAACGATACGGTCGACTATGGGATCGTTTGGTAGTTTGGGAAATCGACGATTAAACGATACAATAGAAATCACAACTTCATTTGGACACGAATGATGTTGTCGAGGGATACGTGATAATATCGATTGATAATTGGAATCCGCAACCCTAATCCGAGAATACGTCTAAGTGGGTTGATGAAGTTTAATCCCAGCATAATTATTTCTCTGTTAACTCTCATACCTTTTACAATTTCGTAGTTTATTAGTTTATGAAACAAAACCATCGGAAAACCCTAGCTCTTAACAATCGGTGTCGTTTTGACTTCCCTTTGTGCTTAGTAGAAAATAGTTTCCCGTTAGACTAAGTTTTGCAATTACCATAAATATGTCACGGGGGCAGACCATTCCGAATGTCGGAATCTATCTTCCACAACATGTTTTCAGCCATGGTCAATTATATGTAGCTTTATCAAGAGGGGTTTCTCAAAATTCAACAAAAGTTCTCATTAAAGAAGGAAAAATAGAAGGAGGAATGAAGACTTTATGAAAAATGTAGTTTTTAAAGATATTCTTTTATCGCAATTATAACAATGTTTCTTTTACATAACATGTCATTTATACATTTATGTTATGATGTTACTAATTACTATTAGAATAAACAATAAATGATCATTATTTTATATGCAGACAAACTAAAATATGTTGAGTTCATAAATAATTTTGTTATATACATTGACAATATTTTGTTTATAAATCAATATATCAATAATTTTCATTAATATTTTAAAATTTAAAATTTTTAATCAAAATTATATTATCGTGCCCGTCTTTCCGCTAATACTTACAATTGTAATCCATATAAAAAAGTTTATTTAAAATATCGTTTGTAATTTACTCGCAAAATTTCTATTTGTTACATTTAAAAGTCACAAATATTTATACTTGTCTTTTTAATCTATACAAAAAAGCTTATATAAAATATCGCTTGTAACTTACACGCAAAATTTCTATAAATATTATTGATAATCTACACATATTAGCGGATTTAAAAGAGCGAAAAAACAGACACGTGAGTACCATCTTTTCGCTAGCATATATAACCTTTTGGATCAAGAAACAATTTGGTGTAGTTTGAAACTCGTGCTGTATGACATAAGTATTAAGATTTTATTTAGTAAAAAAGATAAAAGAATGTAAGTATCTAACCCAATTTGATTTTGTTTAAAAATTTGATTTTGATTAGTATTTGGCATATCATACCATACTGTTATTTTTATTTTTTTTTAGGAAATACCATACAGTTAAATAAAGTCAAGAGTAAATTACACTTTTCTTTCCTCAAAGATGCTTGAATTACACTTTGATGCTTGAATTACACTTCTCTCCCCTCTTATGTTAAAATATACACCCCTCTTGTGTTAAAATATTCACTCTCATCACCTATTATTCAAAACATATTAGAAAACTTTTCACTCAATTGTGTTAAACACCCCTCTTGTGTTAAAACTTTTCACTCTCATACACCCCTAAGAGAAGCTTGAATTACATTCTCCTTCCCTCTTATGTTAAAATCTACACTTTACTCCCTCAATTTTTTTTATTTCTAATAATCTAGCAAAAAAAAAATAATCTAACACACTTTGAAAAAAATTGTATTGCGGGTCTATTTTAATATAATAAAAAATTGAATACATATTTTTTGTTATTTTTTATTCACAATTTCATTAACATGTAGTTTTAAACCCTATTATAAATTATGAAACAATCCAAAATAAAATTAAAATATGTGAAAAATTACTAAAGACAATAAAGCAGGGTTATTTAAAAGTTAATTTTATACTCTAAATTATAAAATCAATAGCAAAATATTTAAATTTAATTACCATTGAAATTTAAATTATAAAGAAATGAATTAATTTTTCTTAAATGGAGGTTCAAAATTAATATATATCATAAAAATATTTGTATATGTTAAAATAGATTAAAGCGTAGTGCATATTTAATTATTAAGGGATGTGGTTGTAATTCAAGAATCTTATAAGGAATGGGAGTATAAAGTTTACTTTTCCAGGGAGAGGAGTGTATATTTTAACATAAGAGAGGAGGAGAGTGTAACTCAAGCATCTTTGAAGGGAGGGGAGTGTAATTCACTCTAAAATCAATATATAGAAACAAAAAGGCTCTTTCTAGTCTCACTCGATATAATTCTAGTTACACCCAAATTTACTTAAAGTTTTATAATAATACTGAAATTGACATCTCCATGTAAAATTCTAAAAATCCATTTTTCATGATCATTCTGAACCTTCACCCACTTTCACCCACAAACCACCATAGATGTGAAACCAAGATCAAATATTGAATCAACATCTTTTTTATTGATCGGTACTCTATTCATAAAGGTTAGTGAATTTCATTATCGAAGAGCTTCTATTTATTTCTTATTCGCTATGTGCTTTCTTGTTTTATTATGAGATCTGCATGTGTGGACGACATATAAGGTACACATGAATTTAGATTAAGTAGGTATTATTTCGGTAGGCGTGAATTTAGACGTTATTTAAGATTACGCATCAATTATTAAGGTAGACGTAATTTGATTTTATGTAAGCATTATTACTCACTGTGAGATGTTAGCCTACTATAAGAGTTAAGTTTACGTATGTACAATTACTCATGAGAGGTTAGTGTAAATTCAATTTACTAAGGAAAACTGACCATTCTGATTTAAGGTCTTTTATTTCTTTCAAATTAAACAGTCATAATAACAAGAACCCTGAAGACAATATATCTATAGTTTAAGAAGAAATAATTATCTAAAATTTGGGAGTTTGTACATGAAATAAATAAGTTGTCCAAACATGCTTGGTTCTGTTGAAACGAGATCACAAGTTTGAATATTGAGAATGAATACAAGTAGAAATCAAGAAAACGCTGTCCTCTTATAGGGATTCATACGACTGGATTTGAATTAATGAAATAAAGAAATAAATAAATAAACAAATAAAATGAAATAAATAACGTATTTTGTTTTTTGGTGACCAATAACAAAGGTATATAGACTATAGACCAAAACAAAAGTAAATAAATACAAATTCCTTATATGACAAACCTCCTAAAGAATAAGGCACAGATGCAGATTTTTCCCCACTTTTTTTCACTTGTTATACAATTTTGGGTATTCCAGCAATCAATTTTTATCTTTTCCAACCACAATTGTGAGGTTTTCCCTTATGTGACATTGATTAATTGGATTTTCTGGTGATATTGCTTGATTATGTTGGGTTTAGCTGGTTTTTTTGGTGACACTGTTCGATTATATTCCAAGATAGAGACTTAAGGAGGCTGAAGCAACATGGAAGCTCATGCAATGTCACTGTTGCATTGATGCTTGAATTAGAGATGTAAGAGAAGGATGAATACGTGCCGTTCTTAAGGAGCGACTGAAATTACTTCCTTCAGCATATTCTTCCCCCAGCGGCCACCTTGGGCGTACATCATACTGAAAATAAACCAATGTTTAATAAAATCAGTAAGAGATTGATGAAATGTGAACATAATATGCATCACATGTTGAATTTATGTTGTCTGCATAAATTGATAGAAGAGTAGTCCAAGTTCCGTAGAGAATTGATGAAAAGGATCGCTTACAAATGGATATAACTTCCTTAGTTTAAAAAGCATTTAGAGAATCATAATAGGAAAGGAAATTCATCTGATTTAAAATTCCTTCCATTCATATATTTGTCAATGTTTAGAAAACATACCAGAAAGTTTTCTGGTTCTTCTGCAGGAGGTGGAGGATCATATCTTCCTACGCGAAAGTGCTCAATACCAGTCCAAGCAACCATTACACCTATTTAGTTAAAAAAACAGTCCATTAAGATATAAGCTTTGACATAACAAAAGATTGTTCAAGGTTTTATATTGGTTGCTGAATGCCTAACATAACCCTTTTATATCAAGACTTTGGATCATCTATGTAAAGTTTGCAAAGAAGCAAAACCTAGATAGAGTTAGCCTTCATTGTTAAAACCAAAACAAAGAATAAATTATTACCATTGTCAGTACAAAGTCGGGGAGGAGGGCATACAAGTTGAAGGCCATTCTTCTTCACAACCGTATCAAGTCGGGCCCGAACATATTGATTTGACGCAACACCACCAGAGACAACCTGCAACAGACAAGATGTAGAATGGCATTCAGTTATGGCAATTTCAATTACTTAAAAGCAGAAGCATTTAAGTTATTTCACACAAAGCCTGAATTTTATATTTCAAACTACCAGGTGTCTTATAGAAGGCTCCATCTTCAATGCCCACTGTATTGCTCGTTCACACCTTTCTTCAAGATGTAATACTGCAACTCGCTGCTTGACATGTAGAAAACAGATTAAATAAGACATCAAAAGACATGAGTTAAAAGTAAACAAGAGCAGGAAAAAGCTAAACTTCAGTCGTAAAATTTAAAGGAAAGCATACAAAACCTACAAAAGCATAACTAACCTGAAAAGAAGCAGCAATATCAGCTCGTGACAATCGATCTTCGTAACTTGCCGACGAAATGGGAATTTTGGCATCACTGTGAATAGCACATGTACTCAGAAGTCATAAGTCTGTACAACAAAACTAAAAGATAATTGCACTATTTACTTCAACAAAACAAATTACTTGCCACATGCAATATATATTATTTTGTTATCTTGTAGGCTAAGACTATTGGTCTAATAAAAATATTAGCAATAATCTGACTGCGTGAGAAAAGTGTAGTATTAAACAGATTGTGTAAATCAATTACTTCTTCAACAAAGAAAGTTTTCGTATTAAATATGTGATATTGAAAACAACATTAGACGAAGCGCTTGTGATAAGATAAAGGACAGATAATCCATTGGGTTTGACATTGCTCCATCGTTATATATAATTTTCCTATAAACTATTTATGAATAACAAATCTATTAACTTTTAACGTACATCTTTTTGGACTCAATTGCCAGTCTTACTTGGGTTTTTAGACCAGCATAAGAGAAATTGCAATCTTTATGCTGCCTCATTGGAACCTACAGCAAACAAAATAATAAAATTAAATCACCAATAGAAGCACAACAGCGGCCGTGGTAATGTGAGGAAACAATACATGTTCAATGTAGGGAGAGACAACAATCAAAAGGGGAGGGGGTGGAGAGGAATATAACATCATGCAACTTACAGAAAAACTGACTGATTTAGCATTGCCCTCCTTAGCAAGCTCCTCTATAGCAGGACCACCACTTCTCCTAATATCAAGTCCAAGCCATTTTGCTGACTTGTCATAAGCCTCACCAATAGCATCATCTATTGTAGTTCCAAGTTGTATGTATTGCCCAAGATCACGTGCAAGAATGAGTAGATTGTGTCCCCCTATAAAAACAATTTATGTCATTACCTCAAGATAGCCAAGTGTACCAATACATAAATATACTGAACCATGAATGTCAAATCACAGGTTTGTAATAATGCACGTCTATTTGTTTCGTTCACAATGCACGTCTATTTGTTTTACAGGTAAGGGTGACAGGTCTATGGCCTAACCTTTATCAAGTCCAAGCTAAGTTAGACTTATCAGTTAAACAAGTCACGTCAAGGTTGTTTTAAAAGCATGTATAACTAAAAAGGTTAGGATTTAGGCCATTAAAAAAGACTATTAGGCCTACCAAGCTAATCTATTTAAGTAAATATAAATAATAATTTTTGTTTTTATAAATATATTAGATTTTGTACATTGTCTAAAAATCAAATGATTATTGACCTTTTCAATAATTTCTGCATATCAGCCTATATAAAGATTTGAACCTATAATCTTGTATAGAGGTAACTTATGTACTATTTAAAGGTCTAACTGCAAAATAGATTATCATGTCAATTAAATTTTCTAAAAGGTTAGGTTATACCTTCAAAATAAATTGTCATATAAACAAATCAAACCTAGACTTTATAAAATTCAGTTTGACTTACATATTTTGACCTACACAGCCTTTTAATTGGGCTATTAGGCTAGACCTGGCATTCAAAAAGGCCAAGTCAGAGCTAACAAAAAGCCTATAACAGATAACAGGCCAGGCTTGGGCCATGAGTATTTTTGGTCGGCCCAACCTATTCTCACCCTTGTTTATAGATCATCAAATTTACTGGATGTGGCTTGACCAAAATTACTTAGCAACATAATCAAAACAGTGAAGGATCAAGCAGGAAACAACACTAGTTAAAAACTCAATCTGTCCAAAATGGTCCAGGTTTAAATAAAAGGTAGCTGTATTATATGGAGCTTATTACCCACAAACGCCAGAAAATACAAATTCCTTGAGAAGTAAAAATAGAAACAACAATTCCACAACCCAAGGAAGAAAAAATGAAAATAGATCAAGTTCAAATAGAAAACTAGCATGACTGAAGATAGGTAGGGCTATGACTAAAGATAAAACTCCACCAAAAACAGGTGTACAGGAATATTACCTGAAATAAGTAGGGCCATGAATGGGAACTGCAAATCTTTCTCAATTAACCTGAAACCAAAGATATGTATGTCTCATGAAAAATAGTACAATTTCCTTAGAACACTACAAAAGTACAGAAAATTCTAGAAGCATAACAACATACAGGAACTGGATAGCAATTTAAAATATTTTAAGCATGCTTCTACATCCACAGGAAGAAAATGACATATTAATTAGAGGGCCACTATGGCTTTACCTAGCCACTAGAGCATGAGCCTCCATGTGATGGACGCCAATAATTGGTAAATTGAAGCCCCCGGCAATTCTCCGAGCCTTCTGCACCCCCACTGCATTGTACAAGACATGGACAGATGGATATGTAATTGATGGCAAGAGTTCCTCTAAAGCATACAGAAGATCAGAAAATGAAAGATATGCCCTTCAATGACTGCTTTAAGTCAGACATAGCCATTCATGCCATGCCTATAGTTTGAAAAACCAGATTTTAATATATAGGCTTAATGACATCTTTGTATTATTTAAGATACAGCTACCAACTTGCATGTTAGTATATTGTATGTGTCCGGTAGGGCAATTTAGCTCATGCAGCATCATTTAGCAGCTTCTATATTAGGAACATGTGTAAATGTTTGAGCTGTGTAACAGAATCCTGCTGTGGCTGAACTCTAACATCAACGTCGGTTACTCATTCTGATGTTTGAAAATAGATACTGATTCAAAAGGACTTTCTCAAACTATCTATAAATTCTCCTTCACTTTTCATCGGTTTTCTCTTTTGTCCACAAACAATATTGCAAAATGAGAGCATCCAATAAATTGAGAAAAAAACTTGGCACTACTGCATGGCATTTTTACTACTAAATAATGGTTCTGTAGTATAAGAAGCAAACATGGAAAATCACAAAGAAACAATTTCATTTTATTAATGTTTCAACTACAAAAGTTTTATTAATGAATATCACAAAGCGACATATATATTATTATGTTATCACAGTGAACTTCCCAACTGTAACAGGCACTTTCTTGCTAATTTTATGGGATCCATGGGAACAATGAAAAATATTGAATTTAAATGTGCTGGAAATAATGCTGGTGATTAGTATGTCAGAGGGAAATATGGGAGTTAACATTTAAATGGAACGATCGGATTTGGGGTTATAGTTCTTGTTAATGTTAAATGTATTTATTCTTTTACAGTACTTTTGTTTGAAATAGATGATGAATGTTCTAACTCAACGAATTCACAGCACTTCTCTCTATAATTTAGGTAAGTCTATTCTTAAGGTTTCGTAAGTTCAAGTATTACCACGAAGGCAGAGACTTAAACCAGGACCAATAGTAACAGCAACTGCGGTAAGATCCTTCTCAGTCATATAAGCTTTATCAAGGGCTTCTTGCACTACCTATCATTAAAAGTAAAAAGGCTATGCATGTGTCAATAATTCAATAAAAAGGGAAGACAAAAATGAAAAAGTGAGATAGAAAACGGTAAAGGAATCCATATCAGAAATCTGCTTGAAAACCTGGTGGCACTCAACAAACATTATCTTAGGGCCCAAAGTAACTCAAAAGTAAATAATATTTCTCTTTAAAGGAATTGGATCAGTAACTTAGACAAGCGCTAGTAAGATGTATAACATCGAAGTGCGTATAGGTTATATGCAATACTTACAAACATGAAATGCAGATATATGAACATAACTTGCATAAGGTGACAAGATTAGATGTGTGTGACAAAACATGCATAAGGTCAGCTCATATAAAACCATGAAGTTCGAACAATTAGATTAGTATGTTAGGAACCCAAATATAAGAACAGAAACAACAGCACAATATTCAGACAAGTGAAATGAAAAAGGACTTTATTGATGGAAATTGGAGATTTACAGAAATGGGGGAATGTATGAATCCCTAGATCTGACTAGAGCAAAGCTCCTATAGGCCTATTCATTCTATATCTCACAGAATAACCAAGGTACCTACTCTCAACCCCACCCACTCCTTATATAATGGAAATGATTGTTAGTCCTCTATTCTCTCCACGTCACCAAAATCTGTAACTAACCCTTAACAGGTTTCTTACACCTTCTAGAATAAACTTGCCAAACCTTGGGACCCACAGTTGTATTATGAACTAATGACTCAGCAGTCCTAACATAGTATGTGACAAAATGATGTGCTCAAGCAGGGATATAATGACTGACAGATAGGAATGCTGTACCTGGTCTATCACTTGTGAGTGAGCTTCTTCTGCCATTTTTGGAGCAACGCCTCCATATTTCACAAGCAGGTCTGCCTTAATGTGAAGAAGTTACACAGTTAGAAAGCATTTTTATGTTTAAGAAGTGATTAATAAAAACATCATACCATTAGTGCTTAAGCATTAGCAGAAAGTGAAACTACCACTAAATAACATTATTGTCCCATGCATATTGTAATAATGGATAACCTTCTCGGGAGTACCAAAATCAATTCGACCAAAATTAGTTTTGTTTTTACTACTTCAGGCAACAAAGAAAATTATCATCTCATTATGCTGCCTTAGAGTCAATTTATATTTTATTCAATGCAGAATCTATCCACCTAAAACTATCCCTCTTATTCTTTTCCCGTGGACTAGTTATGCATTGCACATAGCATTAGACTATTCAAAAAGTACAATCTCATCCACCTATCTAATATCTTAACCAATGCAGCATATAAAATGCAATAGAACAAAATTTTCAATTTAACATGACCATGATCAATTTTTCTAACGCCATATATTTACTGCAATCTCACAGCAGCAAATAATAAAATGTTAATCAATTGTAGGCTTTCTTAGAAAGAAAAACTTTTATATTTGTTTAAACAGAAATCTATAGCGCGGAGATGTGTTAAGAAAACGTATGGATTTAGCTTCTTAAAAAAAGGAAAAAGCACAAAAATACAGATATTTGAGCTGGTTCAAATAAAGTGATCAACATTTTAAAATGATTCTCATCTATCTTCTCCAAAACTATCTATAAGTTTAGTGACTATTTGGTTTTTTTAGTGAATTGTTGTAGAATTGATTTTATTTTACCCATGTCAAACATGATTTTAGTGAACATTCTGGTGTTTGGTTTCTACCAGACAAAACTGATTCTGTCTCCATTTTTTACCGGAATTGATCAAATGTATCTTTGCACTAGAAAACCCAAAAAATTACCAAAAGAAAATTAAATGTGAAATATATATACATAATTCTCTTTATTTCCTACATATGAAGCACTAAGCCACTAACACAAATACAAAAATCGGACACAACACTAACACAGACACCACTCATAATAATAATTTAAACAATAGATGTGATTGAATGTAACCACATGATACCGACACATGTTGGATGCCAGAAACACCTTCAATTTCGAGTGCCGTGGCACACCAGTTTCCTACTCTAACAACAACAATCAAGCCTTATTCCACTAAGTCGGGTTGACTAAATGGATTAAACAACGTCATAATGCTCTATCATATACCATATTTCTATTCAAGTCATTAATCTCTAGATCTTTCTTAATAGTTTCTCTTTTAGTGTTTTTAGCCCTTCCCTCGACTTTAGTTATTTGACTACTCTTCATCTGATATTTCTCCTTACTACATAATCTACGTCTTCTCTCTACATGCTCAAACCACCTAAGTCTGGCTTCTACCCCCAGTTTCTTACTCCAAACTAATTTAACATAAGTAAAATAATAAAATTAAATGTAGCATCAACAAGTGTGTCAAGTGTCCAACACGTGTACGTGTCCGACATGACACCGACACATGTGATTACATTCAAATATGTAAATTTCACAAATTACTACAAGTGTCAATGTGTCAGTGTTGTATCGGGTATCAGTGCTTCGTAAACTATGCTTCAATTTAACTATGCTTCAATTTAACTTCAATTCACTGAAATTCTTATATACTACAGTTGAACCAGCAAAACAAAATTACTCAGCGTATAGAATTAATCATACCTGAGAAGATATCACTTGGCTCAAAATTTCACCGTCACTTCTCACCTAAACAAAAA
>Ga0228710_1009617_pt1 | contig 13310 bp, 7 predicted proteins | sample MedpolnodulmetaG_FD_177995 | JGI IMG/M metagenome (GOLD analysis project Ga0228710, IMG submission 177995) | Root nodule microbial communities from Medicago polymorpha collected in Santa Monica, California, United States - pink nodules | ecosystem: Host-associated > Plants > Roots > Nodule...
CTGAATTCAATTTGAAGGGACAGTAAGCGAAAGAAAAAGAGGAGAAAGAAGATGAAGACAGAACTGAGATACCAAAGCCAAAACCATTTGGTGACAAGGGTGTGACGGCACCTTCAAGTTCTGACCTTTGTTTCACTTTCATTTCATTTTTTGTTGATATTGGTAAATGGAGCAAATCCTAACTCTGATAGAAGTTAGGGTTCTGATTTTCCAATTGAATTGGGTATTATTTCCCACTAAAGGCCTCTCTCGTTATAATCATCGCCACTTTCTTTCTACCTTCTGCAAAACAGCTGAAAGCAATGAACAATGAATCTAACCCATGCTTCATACAGAATAGAGCATTGGCCATTAACTTGTTAACTTGTAAATGTTTATATCCTTTTCCTGGAATAACTTATTGAATAAATACTTAACTAGAGGTGCATTGCATGATATCTGAAGCAGCACCTCAAAAACATAATCAACAATCACCCAATTGCAAAGACGCAATATATCCATCATTTCATGCAAGAACAAAGAGAGGCAAAGTACAGCACTTGCTTGTATATACAGTCACATACAAGTGATATGTTTTTCTATAACCAGCACATGATTTTAACTTAAAAAATGGTACACAGACAGCCCTTGACAAATTGCTCAATCCATTCAACTCAAAGAACGCTGTAAAGACTCATCAATGTCTCACCAAATTCTTAGGAACATTGCTTATCATGCATTTCTATACCAATGCCTTTCCATTCTCAAGAACATTGATTAATATTAAGTATTCATATCTGCTGTATTGAAACCATGGAAGTTGCTACACCTTCAATAACAGGTAAACAACTTTCTCATTCTAATCACTGCACTAATCTTTAGGCTCAGCAAAACTGGTGAAACCCTAAAAGGTCAATGTAGGATGGTTGATGCATTCAACTTTCAAGACATTATTCCGCATAACCATTTCTTAAGCAGAGACTATCACCATTGCAATATATGCTCTGGCAGGTTACTACTTCATGTACCTCAGTAAACAACTTATATTATTAAATAAATATAACAAGCCACAAACACAGTATACAGTGTCATCAAGTCTCGCCAAATTCTCAATATCAAATACTGACAAGCAATTCTATCCCATCCGCGCATACCTTCCTCTTGTATTGATTAACACATAAGAGAAAAAGCTCTTAATTCATATCAAATCAAATAAATTAAAAGAATGAAAAAAAGCGTGCAAATGCATCAGTGTCATCAAGTCTCGCCAAATTCTCAATATAAAATACTAACATACAATTCTATCCAATCCGCAAATACCTTCCTCTTGTATTGATTTACACATACGAGAAAAAGCTCTTAATTTATATCAAATCAAATAAATTAAAAGAAAGAAAAAAAGCATGCAAATGCATCATTTAGATCGCAAACACAGTACCCATATCATTCTACTTTATGTCTTCTTCCTAATTAACTCATTATAAAACCGCAAAGGTTTATGTCAAAATAACAGAAATTACATCAAAATGAACAATTCAATTTAATTAGGAGATAACAAATAAGAAAAATTGTGAGATGGAATTAGTAGAACTGTGAGACAAAAAAAAACTCAACATCTGTGGATTCCATCTCTACGGTTGTCTGGCCGCTGCCCAATTACAACAAATCCACGATATTGTTTCTGAAAAACATGTTCACCAGAAAACAAGCAGTAGCTACTACAATCAAGCTTTTTCTGTCAGCACTAAATCTTCAATGAGAAAACAACATGCAAGTGTTTCCCCGTCCAAAATAAAATCAGTGCAAAAAAAAAAAAAAAAAAAAAAAAAAAAAAAAAAAAAAAAAAACTACAACTATGAACAAAAAAAATAAAAACAAATAAGTTATTAATCATAATAATGGAAAGTCAGAAAGTTGAGGGGCTCATATCAAGTGTAAATTATGAAATCTGTCACTGCGGGAAAAAACCCAATTCAATTTGAAGGGACTGTAAGAGAAAGAGGAAGAGGAGAAAGAAGAGGAAGATTGAATATGAGATGCCAAAGCCAAACCCCTTTGGTGAAAAGGGTATGGCGGCACCTTCAAGTTCTAACCTTCATTATTTTCTTTTCATGTTTTTGTTGATATTGATAAATGGAGAGAATCCTAACTCTGATAGAAGTTGGGTTATGATTTTCCGAACAAATAGGGTATTTCCCACTAAAGACCTCTCTCATTGTAATCATCGCCCTATTTTTCTACTTTCAGCAAAACAGCTGAATGCAATGAACAGACGTTGATGTTTCTATAAATGAAAAAATGAATCTAATTTCAGCACCTCAAGAGGAAACTCACAAAGAAACGCGCGTGAGAGAGATAGAGATCAACATCGACGAACCAGGTAGGTATACTCTCTCCTCCACTTAGATATCATCTTTACTCTTCTTTTTTTTCCTTAACTCGGACAAAAGATAAAGAGACAATAATTAACATAATCAGATTATTTATTAATAATTTTTTTTTATAAACTCTAAAATAAGCTAATTCAAACAGGTCATTTTCTTATATCCTGCTATCCTAACCTAATTTGAGATGGAGGGTATAAATTTTAAGAATTTAACTACACAGTCTTACAAAAAATTAAGGTCTAGTTTGTTACGAATTAAAATAAAAGTGATTTTGACAAAAAATAATTTAAAGATTATTTTTTTAGAGATTTTATAAAAAATCACAATCTATTTTGCATTTGATTATCATAATAAAAGTCAATTGTTTTAGAAAATAATTTAGTTTGTTTTGATACAACTATATAAAATGGGTTTTTTTGTTATAAAATTAGTTCAATCTTTTGACCCGTATTTTCTCTCTCCTCTAAAAAAAACTATTTTTTGAAAAACTACTCTTGACAATTTCTCATTTGAAGTTATTTTTAAATTACGATTTTTTTTAAAAGTTGTAATACACGGATGCAAAACTCTTAAAAGTGATTATCTTAAAAAAAGATTTTTTTAATAAAAAAAGCTATAACAAACTGGCTCTAATACGCACTGTAACAAGAAATCAGTAGTCTAATAGCTTATTTTGAATAGTATTTTATTTTATGTCCAATGGTTCACAAAAATGAGCATCATTCTTCTTTGGTAGTTGGCTCAGCTCATTCAATGATTCTTCTCGATGTCCAGTTCATCATTCATATGAGTCAGCAGTTGAGCTCGCACAATTTGGTATGCCTCAATGAATTGCATTATGCCATTGTTTTGGGGTGGGACATGAGATATAACGATTTATGATTGTTTCAACATTTGGGTGACCAAATAAAAATACCTTCTCACTAAGTAAGGATTAAAATGATCAGTGATTTTGTTGCTATTCAAATCGGGTGGAATGACGCTCCCGTTAGAAACCTCTTTATTATTTTAATCCTTACTTTTTTTGTGGGTTATGAATTTAATAGGATTGGAAAATCTTTCGTGGGTATCATTATTTCATCACTCAAACACTTTCATTTAGTTCATTCTTATGAATCGATTCCTTATTGTTTGCTCTTGTTTAATCATATTTCTGCCTTTTTGTTCTTCAGAGTTGAACACATGTTGATTGAAAAACTATATTATTGTTTTTCTATGATGCACATTAAATTGGGGAAAAACATATAGATGACTGATTGTTAATAGGAAGGTGTTAATTGGAAAGGGAGAAAAAAAACATTGAAGAAAAAAAACCTGATAATTGAAAAAACTATATTCTTTGTTTTTCTACAAAGCATGTTGATTGAAAAAAAAACATAACATGTTAATTGAATTATGTGTTTTTCTAATAGAAGTGTACACCAAACATATGATAAGATAATAGAATGCTATAATCTTTCATATCATGGTCACCAAACCTAAAATATGATACGTGTTTATCATGTCACTATCATATTCTATCTTTATCCAACTCATCATTATATCATATTTGAACATGAAACAAATGTCGAAAGATATACACAATTTAATTAAAACTAGGAACCAAAGAAGTAACGAAAAATATTTGAGAAACCAAAACTTGCTAATATTTTTTAAAGGGAATAAAAACAAAATTTTAGACATTTATAACGATTAAAATCTTATTTAAGCTAGAGTATTATTTAACAACTGGATTGACTAGGTATCTATGTTCAGTAACAGATTAAGCATAATTAATATATACTCCCTCCGTTTCACAATACTTGTCCATCTTGGAGAATAATTTTGTTTCGCTTTACTTGTCACTTTCAAGTTTCAATGCAACATTTTTTTGAACAAGAGTTTCAATGCAACATTAATTATTGGTTTATCAATAATACCCTTACCTATTTATTATAAAGAGAGAAATAATAGAATGAAATAATAAATATATAAGGGTATTATAGAAAAAACACAAAGAATTTCAAAAAATGACAACATTTATTTGATTTATTCGTATGTGTAATTTCTTCAAAATGGACAAGTATTGTGAAACGGAGGGTGTATATATAAATAAATAAACCAATTGCCATACGTGTTTTTTTTTTGGCTTAATTGCATGTTTGATTCCTTATGCTTATTTTAGCTTTCAAGATGGTCCCTTATGTTTTCAAAGTTTCAAGTTGGTTCCTTACGTTTTAAAAGTTTCAAGTTGATCCAAAACGTTGCTCACGTTGGAATAAGTTAGTCCCTTTCGCGATATGAGTAACGTTTTGGACCAACTTGAAACTTTTAAAACGTAAGGCACCAACTTAAAACTTTTAAAACATAAGGGACCAACTTAAAAACTAAAATAAACATAAGGGATCAAACATGTAATTAAGCATTTTTTTTACGTTGTCATACTTGTAATAATGTAATAAATTAATAGTGATTTTTTTCATAATATTAAATTAAGGATAATTAGTATTTTATAAAACTAATTTAATTAAAAAATTATACTCTTTTCCTTGAATCATAATGTATTATAATTAATTAAATTAATATATTTTTAGTTGGGTCATAATTTTAATTTATTGCATGGTAATAAAATTAATAATATTTTATAAAATTGACAACTAGGTTAAAACTAATTTTTTAATAATGAGGAAGAATGAAATTATTATTAATTAAAGTGACACCGGTAGTCATATAACAACCAACTCATAGTGGATTTGAACAAAGTTAGTCCTTAATTATTTTGTTTGTAACAAATTGATCCTGCATTTTTCATTAAACATTGTCTAAAAGGTGGAAGGTCCAAAAAGTGTTTAATGTATCAAACATGATTACTTACATACATTTTCTTCTTATTGTTTTCAAATTCAATCCTAAATTAAAAATATATAGTTCATCAACAACATTGTAAATCAATTGGTCGGTCGATTTTGTTTCATACTAAGACTGAATCAAACACCTATAAATCCTAGTCTTGAGAGCGGTGAATTTAAACCTAGAAAAGTGAGTAATAAACCTACTACATTGTTTGCAAAGGATACTATCATTATTCTTTATATAGTGCACCACACTCATTAATTTTTATATAAATAAATTAATATGAAAATGATTATTGCAAATTCTTAGAATTATCCAAATACAATTTATCAAACAGATGTGTCGAATACGCTAATAAATATATATACAAATTTATAAAAGAATGACATTTTTTAACATTGAATCATCTACCATATAAGCCATATTAAAAGAGATTTAATGAGAATCTCTCAATCCAGCAAATATTTCAATGTAACGAAAAGGTAGATTTTCAAAAATTACACTCACAAAATTTGTCTATAAAATGACCCATTCACACCCAATTACAATGTGTCATTTCTTAGTCTATAAAACAAACACAGCCACCCATATTTTTCTCTCTCTTTTGTGCTTCAGCCATGTCGAGCGTAAAGAAAACTCGAGGTTGCCAAAATATTGTGATGAAAAAGATGAGCAATGAAAGCAACCTGCAAGTGACTTTCTCGAAGCGTCGTAGTGGGCTCTTCAAGAAAGCTAGCGAGCTTTGCACCCTTTGTGGTGCATATGTTGCTCTAATTATATTCTCACCAGGTGAGAAGGTACTTTCATTTGGTCATCCAAATGTTGAAACGGTCATAAATCGTTATCTCTCTCAGGTTCCACCCTAAAACAATGGCATAATACAATTAATTCAGGTATACTGTAGCGCCAAAGTGCGCAAGCTCAATGCTCCGCTAACTCGTATGAACGATGCACTGGATATCGAAAAGAACCGTTAGAATGAGTTGAGCCAGATGCGAAAGAAAAATGAGGTTCATTTTTTGTGGACTTTTCCCATTGGTATGATGAATATTATCCAACTTTAATTATTCAAGAATCTTCTTGAATAATTCAAGTGTGATCATATTCATCCCATAAATGGGACAACTCCACCAAAAATGAGCTTGCACACTTTAGGGCTACGTTATGCCTCAATAAATTGCATTACGCCATTGTTTTAGGGTGGAACATGAGAGAGATAACTATTTATAACCGTTTCAATACTTGCCTGACCAAATGAAAATACCCTCTCACCATGTGAGAATATAATTAGAGCAACATATGCAACATGAAAGGTGCAAAGCTTGCTAGCTTTTTGAAGAGCCCACTGCGGCGATTCGAGAAAGTCACCTGCAGGTTGCTTTCATTGCTCAATACTCTGACTCGTATGAACGATGCATTATACATTGAGAAGAACCGTTGGAATATGCTGAGCCAGCTGCGAAAGAAGAATGAGGCTCATTTTTGGTGGAGTTGTCCCATTGATGGGATGAATATGATCCAACTTTTGTTTCATATCCAGTTGTCTTACAAGCTTAACGAATTCAACATGAAGTTGTTCTTTTTCTCTCTGTATATAAATTGATATTCAAATGACATAAATACTATGATAATGTTAACCTAACAAACACAATTTTGATCAGTAACAAAACAAAATGAAAGGGAATACAGACCTTATGATTTTCAACCATATTTGTGAATTCTTCATCTGCATTTAGGTTATCCAGAGCAGCGATCTGAAGAGATATATTTTCCATTGCATTTTGCATGGACAATAAGTAACATCAAAGGAAGCATGAAATCACATTTTAGCAAACAAAATAAATGAATTCCATTACAAAAATTATTATGTAATTGTTTATTCCATGGTCAACAATACATACCATAGGATGATTTTCTCCTTCAGAATTTTGCATTTCATCACTGTTCTTTTCCAACCTCTTGCTTCTCCATCCACTTTTCAAAGAACTCTGATATCTAAAACAATAATATGCATTTTAGAAAATTCATAAGTAAAAAGTTCTGTATATTTTTCTAGTGATTGAATTTTGGAAATCATTCTTGTGATACATATCGATAAGAAAGTAACAAGAAAACAAATACTCTTCATTATACTAGTAAGATGCAAGTCCGTACGTTATGGAAATATATAATTTATAAAATTCCTTCGGATAACATCTTTTATATGGTGTGCCTAAAATTCTTTAGAATCTACTCCCACAAATTAAGATTCCATCCAGCTTCGTTCCTAGTATTGTATGGGCCTTCGACCAAGTTTAATAAAAGGCCCCCCTTATATAATATATCATAATTTATTTTTTTAGAAATGATGAATGAGACATGCGTAAATCATGACGATTGACATATCAGCTATGGTGTCACCCCAAGTCACCACAACACCATAATACTCTTCATCTGCATACCCCCTTTAGAAAACAAATTGATATATACACCCATCCCCTCAAAAAACAAATTGGTTATAGGTTGCCGCACCTCTGACCTATGACTTGGGTCGACCTTGATTACATCACGTTTGGTTCATGTGATATCCAAGTCACACTATATCTACTCATATGATTATGATGATTGAACCTTGCCGCATGGCATAAAGTTGCTACATCATCACTACCACATCAGTCGTTGACATCCAATGGGAGACTAACATGTGGCAAGGAAGAAAAACATTTTTTTTTAAGAATCCAAACTAACATATTAAAATTGATATTGGGAAGAATAAAACTTGAGACCTTGAGAGGAGCACACTGTAAAGTCAAAGCCGACACCACCAGACCAACCTAGGAGGGTTTAAAAAAATATATAATTAGTGCGATCAAAAGCAAAAACTATAATTGATTTACTATGGTACTCACCTTCATATCAATTTAATGGTCATGGAACCATTATTTGTTCGAATAGCCCGATTTGAGCTAAGTTTGATAATATGGTCATCTAATGTTTTATCAGTGCCCATCTCAAATCTGAATAACTTGTAACCCTAAATTTAACTCAAAATCCTAAGAAAACCCTCTAAATATGTTTTCATATGAGTTTGATTTTAAAGCTATCTGAATTCAAATTGAAGGTATAATTCTCAAATTTGATTCTCATATCTATCTAATTTTCAGATCTGTAAATGAATTTTTGATTATTCCTTAATTACTTTTTAGGATAAATCATTTCGAAACTCATCATGCGTACCCATAAAACGCGAAATCATGGCAAATCATAAAAATAGAGGAAAATTGACATAAACATGTCTTGTGGCGTGATAAATAAATATATCAATTTCTAAACATCTCATTCTTTAAAATCCGTTTAACAAAGAAAACAATTGCAATATCTAAAGAATAAATCAAGTAATAAGTTATGATATGATCTAATTGAATCACGCTGGAATTGAAAAACAATATTAAATTGCACTAAGATTGTATACCTGATTTGTCTTGTTGAATCGATTAGGCTTGAACTCGTAGGTTTTCTTTTACGTTGTTGTAAAAAAATGTTGCACTGTCAGTGGTAGGATGACATATCATTATATAGTATTGATCAAATGGGTCGACCTTGTGTGTCCAGACCCAAAGAATGTTGATCTGCCTATAAATGACCCAAATTAGATTGAGTTGTTTTTGGCACCTCCTTATTTCTTATAAGCTACTCACGCCTCATTGGATGTATGATTTTGTATCAAAACTTTGATGTTTTGTTTGTCAATATAGTTTAAGCATATGATTGTGCATCCTTCCAACCTTTCATATAAGGTCAGCGATGATGGAATAACATATGTTTTTAGTTCTTTTTTTTTTTTTTTGCTTTTTAAGGCAAATTAGAAGGCAATAAGACAAGTTGCAAATGATTTGAGAAACTTTTAGTATTGTTTTGATTTGAGTCGTTGTAGTTTAGTTTTATCCTAAATCATGCAAATCCATGGATGTTTTGAGTCTTTTTAGTGAGAAAATCATGTAAATCAGCAAAACAGACACCAAGTGAAGGATCGAAGATATGAAGATTAAAGATTAATGGTTCTTAGAAGACATTTGAAGACGATATAGAGTGAAGAAAATTCATTTGAAGTTCCAAGACATTGCAAGACGGAAGAACGCTTGAAAAAGGGTTTGGAAATTGCAGAATTCACGCACAAGGGGCTGCCAGAAGCGCCCGTGCACCTAGGACCATGCAGCAACGCCGGGAAATTGCACTAGTTTATAAAAATAAATAATGACTTGCAATAGGTTTATGGGTTATAATGGGGACATTAGACCTAAAAAATGGTAGAATACTTTCAAAAATTTCTAATTTGGCTTCTTGAAAAAAATACTTATGGCAATTTCTTACAAACCGTTTCTCAAAAGATGTTTTCATAATTACTTTCAAAAACGTTTCTTACTAGCAGCACCTGTAATACAAGAGCAAAATAGCAATCCAAAGTCATCACTATACCTTTATCTAATTATCTTGATCACAGGATAGCATCAATTAGTACTTTAAATATGCTTACACCTCAATAAAATAAAATAAAAATCTCATTATACCAAGGATTTTGCTATATCAGTATCAAGCTCCTTCATCCCTTAATGCAAGATTCTTCATTATCAAGAGGAATTGGCTTTCTATATATCTTGAGTATAATAAATACTTGAAATGAAAATTTAGCAACTTAACATGACCAAAAGATCCATTGTAATTTTAAATTCAAGTGATGAAGAGTCCATGTCATCAGCCAAGAACAAATACAATATGCTGCCGTCAACCCCTCGATCAGAAAGCCAATGATCCAGTTATTGCATTAAGACAGGAAAATCCATCCATTCATGAGTCAAATTATGCAGCCTTTTGGTTACTTGCCCAATTAAAACATGTGACAAACGACAACCTAATGCTTCAAGCCCCGATATAATTCACTATATAGGCTTAAATATTGCACTCGTTCTTGCAAATATGGCCCGTTTAAGTTTTGGTCCTTGTAAGAAGAAAAAAAAATTGTTTTTGGTCCCTGCAAAATTTTTTTTTTTGCAGGGACCTATTTTAAAAAACAAAATATTTTGCAGAGACTAAAAACTACAAAATGGGTCCAGATGCAAATCACCACAAAAATGGGGTCAGGGACTATTTTAAATGAGTAGAGACAAAAAGATCAAAGAGATTGCAGATAATATATTTGCTAAGCTAGTCTCATTTCGCGTAGCGAATTATGACGACATTAGTGACCTAGCTGAATGAGTTGACATTTCTTCCACTTGAAGAAACATCGATTTGGTAAGCAAACTTGATTTTGCTTAGCGAAAATACACTTTTATGAACGCTATAAATAGAGGCTAGTAATTGATTTTGGGGTTATAATTTTTTGGAGAGAGAATGAGATAAATTACAAATTTTTTTTTTTATAGGGACCAAAACTTAAACGGACCATATTTGCAGGGACGAGTGCAATATTTAAGCCCACTATATATATTAACCAAGATTAACCAAGAAAACATAAGGATATAAATTGAGTTCAGAGTGAAACATTGGTTGCACAAGCTTTGGTTTTGTGTGAAGCAGGGAGAGCATATTTGTACATAAATTTGGTCTCACATGATTTATGAATTCAATAAAGACTATTTCTTGTTTGGGGATGACATTACAAATATATATGTTATAAAGAATACATTGGTTATGATGATTTGAATGAAAGAGACATGATTCAAGTTTAACTCTACAAAGCAACCTAAAAAATTTCATCTGAAACATAATTGTCTCCAAAAAAGTCAATCAGAGAAAAATGAAGGTATCCACTTCAACGACTCCTTCCTTGCTATCCAGGGATGAATGAGTTTAAAGAGCAACTAATTGAAGCTTAAACTGAAACAACAAATGAAGAAAAAAAGGTCAATGTACGAGATAAATAATAGATGCATTCAACTTTCAAGATATTAGGTATAAACATATGCTAGCCAACACTTTCACCATTTCGCAACTACATATGATCTTGCAAGTTATTACTTCACTAGGTAAACAACTTATTATAAAACATCAAAGCTACAGACACCATGTTCACAAGAACTTGACTGTAACGACTCATTGCCCCAAAACAAAACAAAACTGCAACGACCGATCATTGTCATCAAGTCTCACCAAATTCTCAGCATCAATTAAAAACATGCAATGCAATTCGATACCACCCCACATACCTTACTTTAGTATTGATTATCATAAATATAAAAGATCTTATTTTTTATCAAATTAAAACAGAACAAAGAGTGTAAATGAAGCAAATTGATTCAAAACAGAGTGTATTCATATGCAGACTGCTTTATGTCTTCTTCCTCGTCATAAAACCCCAAAATTTATGTCAACAATAAAAGTTACGTCAAAATAAACCAATATATTAAAATTAACAGTTAATCATAAGTAAATGTGAGATGGAATTAGAAGAAGTAAGAGAGAAAAAAACCAAGATCTGTGGATTCCATCTCTACGGTTGTCTGGCCGCTGCCCAATTACAACAAACCCACCATTTTTCTGAAAATCAGAAAACAAGCAGTAGTAGCTATAATCAAGCTTTTCCTGTGCGCACTGAATCTTTAACAAGAAAACAACACATGAGTGTTCCTCGTCCAAAACAAAATCAGGCCAAAAACAAAACTACAACTCTTGACAAAACAAATTTTTAAAACAAAAAAGTTAATAATCATAACAATATAAAATCAGAAGGTTGAGGGGCTCACATCAAAGCCAAACCCCTTTGGTGAAAAAGGCTCGGCGGCACCATTAAGCATAGTTTTAAAACTCGGCTCGGCCATCGACTCGGTAAGGTCATTGAGTCACTGGTTCATTGGTCGAACCATTGGGTCACTGGTTGAACCGCATGACTGAATCGGTTTAAATCGGATGACTCGGATGTATAACTCGGTCCTTATAATACATGTCTAAACATTTAGCCGGATAAAATATGATGATTCGATCACTAAAAAAATATATAAAAAAGTCTAAAAATATAAGTTAACATTATTTCCTAAGCTTACTTTATTTAAGATTCATTGATTTAATAAAAAAAAAACTAATAGCCAAAGAAAAAACGTTAAAAAGAAGAAGAAGAAAAAAAGAAAAAAAAGGTTAAAGAATAGAAAGAAAAGAACATGGGGCTTGAATAAATGGGCTTAGACAACCCGAAACCCATCTTTTAAGAAATGGGGTAAGGCAATAAACCCTAATTTCACTACACTTACAGCCGCATACCAACATCATTCATTCACAACATTGACCCCTTTTCATACTTCTCCATCTTCTTAGCAATCGTAAGGAAAAGAAAAAACAAAGTTTGGATGCACATTGAAACCAAACTAGATACAAGATTACAAGCACAAAACGTTGTAAAATCATATAGTTGCTTGATTAATCTGCAATTTCACTTTACATCCTACCTTCCTATCTTATTTCTTTGTTCTGAATTTGTCTATTTTCTTCTGATTCTTGTTTGAAAAATGAATAAGTATTAACCCGGTTCGGTTTATAAAAACCGCCGAGTCGCCGGTTTTCACCGGTTTTGGTCGAGCCATACCGGTTCCCACCGGTTCAAAAACATGACCGATCCACAAGACAGCTCGAACCGGACATCCCTCTGGTTCCCGATCGGACCGGTTCGACCGGCCGGTCCGAGCCGGTTTTTAAAACTGTGCCATTAAGCTCAAAGCTTCTTTGATTTTGTTTTGTTTGATTTTTGGGGGGGGTGAAGAGAATAAGTGTGTTTCTATCTACGAATTTATCAATGGAATTGGGTATTCCCACTCAGGACTTCTCTCATTCTAATCATTGCCCACTCGGGTATTCCCACTTTCGGCTCAGCAAAATGCTGAAACACTAAAAGCGGTGAACAAAGGATACAACTCATATGCATCAACCATTTTTTTAGGGTTTCATTTTTTCCTGAAAATTTATGTATTTTACCTTATCAAACATAAAATACAAAATATTAACAGGTTGGCCCCTGTTCATCAATTTGTAGTCATTCTTGTTCCTAACAATTCTATATAGCATTTATAATCATCACTGGTTTTCCTCTACTCCAATTCAATCTAGATCCTAGGTGAAAGGATCAAATGCCCTTAAATTACATGT
>Ga0228710_1009619_pt1 | contig 13308 bp, 8 predicted proteins | sample MedpolnodulmetaG_FD_177995 | JGI IMG/M metagenome (GOLD analysis project Ga0228710, IMG submission 177995) | Root nodule microbial communities from Medicago polymorpha collected in Santa Monica, California, United States - pink nodules | ecosystem: Host-associated > Plants > Roots > Nodule...
GAGATGAGTCCAAGAGAGTGAGGAAGAGAGGACAGATTTCTGTCCTTGTGCTTAAGAGAGAGAAAGAACAATAGGAAATGAAGGTTTTGGGTCCAAACCCACTTAAATAGTCTACACGTGCAATTACCAACATGCCCCTCGGCCTAAAACGCGCATGAGACGAGCTAACGGGTAAAACATCTTGAACTAAAACGTGGAATATTACAAAAAACATTTTTTTTGTAAAATTTTAAAAGATTGAGACAAAAATTGAATTTTTTTAAAAAAATAAACCTAAAAGATTATAATTTATGAGACTAAAAATATATTTTATCCTTAAATTTAATATGTCTGTTTTTTAAAAATATTCTTCTTTTCCCTCAAAAAAAAATCTTCTTTATAGCTGACCCCTGCATAAATTTTTTGCGAACTTCGTCGCAGTTTGAGTCTCTCCTAGGGTTCTTTCCCTAGCCGCCATTCTTCCTGGTGATTGTTTATTCAATTCAAAGCAATCACTTCTTTTTACATAGCCGTGAATCAATTGAATTGTGATTGCATACATAGAGTCACCAAAAAGCCTTTTACCTGTTGCAATTTTCTTTGGTGAGAGAAAGCGCACTTTTGTGGATTGTCTTTTCTTTTTATGCAATTACGTGTGGCTTTTGATTGTATCCGTTGAGTATGTGTTTGCTTGGCTATGGTGAGAATTGATTATAATAGAACTAAGTTTGAGAAAATTTATTTCGGTTAAAAATGAGTTAGATATGAATTGATTTATGTTTGGATACACTCACTTAAAAGTAATTTTTATGAGTTGACGTTGTTTGGATAGTTTGAACTAAAATTGATTTTGAATGTATAATGACCAAATTATCCTTTTAATGTTATTAAAAATAAATATCTCATTTTCATTTTAGATATTTATTTGATCTTTATCATATTTGAATTTTTATTGCTTCACAAATTTACTTTAAAATAATTAATTTATAACATTTGTTTTTATTATTTTTATCAATCGAGTGATTTTTAATATACTATAAGAATCAAAGGGTTCCTTAAAAAGAATTAAAGGGTGTAAAAAAAAATTGCAGCGTATGCAAAAGAACACAATAGTAAAATAACACTACCATTAAAGAAAAAAACATTGGCCCAACCCATAGTAAAGAGAAATCTAATAAAATAAGATTATGGGTGTGTTTGTTTCAAGTTATATTTGTTGATTTTCGAGAATAAAATGATAGGAATATATATGTCTATGTTTGTTACAAGTTTACTAAATTTTATTCTTGGGTATAAAATGTTCCTAGAAATAGAAAAATTTTCCGAAGGAAAAAGATGGGAATAAAGTTCCCATGGAGATGGAAATAAATTCATAAATAATTACCTATTATAATCCCTATTTTTATGGTTCTTAGGAATATTATAAAGTTAACCAAACATATTTTTCCTAAATACCTTGAAATAAAATTCTCATCTTTATATTCCAAGGAATATTATTCCTAAGAATAAATTTGCTAAACTTGAAACAAATACACCCTATGTGTCTGGAAATAAGTCCCAACATCATCACTTTCATTTCTCCAGAATCCTCTTCTCTGGTGTTTCTTCCATTACACTATCATTTCGATTTCATTCCAAATCTGTCAATATTATTTTCCAACTCTACCATCTCTCCATGATCCAATTCTTGCAAGATGGCCTCAAGCTTATAGAGGGGGGAAAGACAGATCTGTATGGTTGTGGGTTTTGTAAGGAGTGGTAGATCTGGGTAAATTGGAGAAGAGGTTAAGGGTAAGTAGGTAAAATATATTTGTTGTTGAAAATTATTGATTGGAATCAATTGTGCTTTGCCGCAGAAGCTCCAATATGTAGCTTTGAAGGGACTCACGTTTGGAAGCAAAACCACGTTTTGGAAAATTGATTCTGCAGCTATCCAAACATCAAAAAAATAGTTGAAACTGTGTTTGAGTGTCAAACTCGCGTTTGGGTCACTTGGTTTCTTCAACATTTCTCAATTCACGTGTCTTTGGATCACTAGCCATACATTGGTTGTTGTTTGGTACAAGCTTCCATCAATTGATTTCTGTTGTTCTCAATTTGAACGGTACTGAGCGCAAGGCTTTGGAGAAAAATTGAGCTCCATTATTGCTACCCATCGTTTCGCGATCCTGACTGTCCACCGCTTCTTCCATGTCGTTTGATTGGAAGGCAGAGATTTTGGCGCCTGCAGCTGCACCTTTCGTTCTTGTACAACCCACTCTTGTTGCGACTTCGACTTCTGTTCCAAAGGCTATTTCTTTCGCACGGGCACTCAAATCATCTCTCAATCCACCACATACGGTCAGCACCAATGACGACTTGCCACAACCATCAATCCGGGGAGAGACTGTTTCCATCCGCATTTCTCAATCAATAGAACAAGGGATAGACGTCTGCAAGAGAAACCTTCGTGGAAGGCTGGTTCTTAACAAAGGAGATAAACCGTACACAGCAAAAGAAATTGAAGCAAAATTACAGAAACATTGGAAGACTGCTGCACCTTGGACTTTGATGTCGCTAGTTAGGGGCTTTTATGAGTTCTTTTTCACCTCTGAGTCTGATTTACAAGTTGTTTGGGCGATGGGAACATTAAATTTGAAATCGGGGTTATTACGTTTATTTGAATGGGCAAAGGACTTTAATATACATAATCATCGAAATACACATGCCCAAGTCTGGATACGGTTAATGGCATTACCACAGGAATATTGGATGGAACGTACACTCTGAGAGATTTCTTGTGCGGTTGGCACGCCGCTGATACTTGACAATGCAACATCCAAAAGAATTTTTGGTCACTATGCACGAATATTAGTCGACATTGATTTTTCCAAGAAATTTTTTCATGAAATCATTGTAAAGAAGGAATGATTTTCTTTTATTGTGGAGGTTGTTTACGAACGGCTTCTGGATTTTTGCTCTCATTGTCAGACACTTGGACATGATGTTACTAATTGCCGCTGGTTGTACCCAAGGAAGGAAGACATGTCTAAGGAAAAAGTTGCTAAGGGGAAGGCGCAGATTCCAACCAAGAAAACTCAGTGGGTGCCTATCAAAGAGAATCCCTCCGGGATAGGTTCATCCAACGCATTTGCAACAATTTTAGAGCCACAACAAACAATTCATGCTGCTGATATTGCCACCACTGCGGCTCCAACACAAACACAAACACATCCTTGCGTGTCTGATGAGATTCCACAAGGTTCTTTACCTTCACGCCCCGTGTTGGAGATGACTTCCCCTGTTGATGATTTGCACGTTGACGCGCTTTCGGATGATGTGGAACGAGTAAGTCCGGAATCACGGGAGGAGTTGGAGATTCCCCAGATTCAGGATGCACTTGTGACACATCCATCCTCATATGCCCATGATGATCAGCATTCTTTGATTGTTGATTTGGAGCCCTCCACTTCTGCTAGGAGGTGTCAACGCTTCAAGATTGTGTAGTGCATGATGACGTGAAAACCAGTCCCCATGATAGCCCCCTCGTAGTCAGGTCCATCCCTGATGACACTGCAACTTTTTTGGAAATGGAGAGACTAGCGCATAACAGTTACACGGTTGAACAAACATGGACTGATGAGAATGGCGACAAAATCTTGACTTTCTATGAACCTCATAGTAATCCGAATGTGTAGCATGATTTGGACCTTTGGATGCGTGTTCGTGACTATGACAAGTCCAATAGAGAAATACCTTTCACTCCGGTCTTATCTCAGAAACATAAACAACAGGTTAGGAAACAACTTCAGATTGGTAAGCCTCCGCCATTTAAAACCCGCTCTCAAGGAGGTTCCACTTCAGGTGATCAATGACTTTATTGGATTGTCGGCAGTCTTGGTAATTTTGACACTAATTTTGTGTCGTCTCAGTGTATTGCTTTAGAAATTACTTGGTAGCATTCTTCTGTTTATATAGCGGCAATTTTTGCAAGTAATTCTTATTTGACTCGTCGTCAGTTATGGGCGGATCTCACTCATCTGCATGGTTGTTTTCATAGTCCTTAGATGTTTGTGGGGGATTTTAATGCAGTGCTAGTCTCACATCTTTAGGGAAGGTAACTGTTGTGCTGATTTGCTCGCTAATATGGGACACTCGCTTCAGGGCTTAGGTTGGTTCTCAATGCTGCCTTAGAATATTCAGAATGACTTCAATTTGTATCGGAGAGGGTTCCCTCGCGCTAGGATTTTGTAGTCATTTGTTTTCTGTTTTCTGTTTTTTGTTTGTTTTGTTTTTTGAGGGTCTTGGCCTAGTCCCCCATCTTGTACTCTTTTTCCCCTTTTTTAATAAAATTTTTCTGAGATTGGCCGCATAGCATGTGGGTTATGTGGGGTCGTTGCTTCCCCTTGATGCCTGTCTATTCTCCTGACTTAGCAAAAAAAATAAAAATAAAAAATAGGCCAAATTACACAATTCGTCCCTTGACTTAAAGTTGGATGAAATATAATATTTTATTTTAAATTACAATGACTCGAATGAAAATGACTTAATACATTCTTTGATCCCTTAACTTAATTCTTTTTCTCAGTATGATCCCCTAACTAAAAACCGTCTCAAATTGGTCCCTTATGTCTTCTTCCGTTACCTCTTTGGGGGCCTCTCCGTTAGATTTTAACATTAAATGTCTAAGGTGAACCATATTTAAAAGTGGTCCACCATGACCATATGCCTTATTAATTTTTTTAATTTTAACCATTTGACTTTTTCTTTAAAAGAGGACCGTTAAATCATGTGGGTCTATTGTACTTTACTATGAACCACTCACACCGAATCATCTTCATGTTCTCTCTTCATATTATTTATCCCTTTGTTCTTTGACCTTCATCATCTTCATAATACCTTTATCAAAAACCCAAAAGAAAAAAAAAAACACAATTGATTCAGATCAAAATAATTCAAACATCTTCAAAATTGTTTTCAACATGTTCATAATTATAATCTATTTTTACTCGCGCGAGGCCCTTGTATATAATGATGAATTAGGAGATAATCTCATTGATTTTTACTTTGTTGATGGTGTCTCTGCTCTTTTGTTTTGGTACCTTTTGTTATTGGATTAATCCAAATGTTTGGAGTAACCATACCCAAGATAGTCGGGAACGCTTATGTGAATTATGTTTGTTATCTTTTAAGGTGGTGGAGTGCATCATCTCTCTTCTAATTCATGAGGTAAGAGCGTGATGGTTCTTGAGATAATGTGTGTAGGAATTTTCTTGGAATGCGTATTGTTTAGAGGCATGATGTTGTTTGGTTTGGTTGGCGAGATAGGATCCTATGTTGCACCATGTCGTAATGCGACGTAGTCACCTCAAATGATCTCGGGTCTGGTCCTTTTGTTAGGTCTTAATGCCATACTCATGGAATTCTGCTCTTCTCCCAGCAAGTTTTGCTCCCACCTAACCAAACTGAAGAAGCTAAATAAAAATAAGAAAACCAACGTGAGTTAACTCATGTTGGGGATTTAGTATAAACTTTCAGCGGCGTGACTTAAGTCACGCAAATTTAACATTAACGTGAGTTAACTCACGCAGGGATATTTTTAGAATTTCAGTTGGGAATGAGCAAAATGTGTTGGGTAAATAGCATAATCTATATTTAGATTTATATTGTATACACACAATATTATCATCCGCCAGTTTTGCCATCTTTCTATATATAGTATCCTCGAAGTCCTATCCTCGAAGTCCTTTCCTTCCTTCTCCCCCTTTGAAATTTGATCATCTCTACATAATGAAGGTCTCTCTACTGCTATTATGATCACCTAGCTTTTCTATCGTCGTTGTTGCTAATAAATTATTCTTGCTGCTATCGTCAAATCTTCAACAAATTCTTGTGATTGTTTTTGTGTTTTCACCTGGGTTTTCTTCAATACTCTCTTATGGGGGTGCTTTGTTTCCCGATCATTTAGGCCAAGTTATTCTAATCTTCATTGGTTCTTGTTGTACCGCTTCTATGTGGGGTGTTTGTTTGTTGAATGACTGATATTTCCATTTCTTCTAGGCCTAAATTCCTTTATTTTGTTATTAATGATGTTAATGTTTTTGGTGTTATGCAATTTAGGGTATGATGAGTGTGATAATTGATGACTGTGAAAGCAAAAAATGTCAGGAAATACGAGTCTTATTAGTTAGAACTATTGAGGGTTAGGGAACTTGAGTGTAGTTCCAAAACTTAAGTCCCTTATTCGGTATATTTTTAGGTAAAACTTTAGTCCATGCCATGAATTTTTCTATTTCTTGGTTTTGATAATTCAGATGCTATATGGTGGGAAGATGCATAAAGGAAACATTCAATTTTACGAAAGACAAAGTGTGGCAATAAATCAATTCTTGGAGCAACAATTGTTTATCTATAGCGTGAAGGAAGGTGATGACTAAGTAAATTTTACAATCAATTCTGTTCTATGTTATGAGCATTTTTCTTCTTTCATCTACTCTCACTAAGAAGACCCATTTTTGCATCTATGGGTCTTCAGTTAGGAATGCTTCCATGTTATGTGTTGATATTATTGCAGATACCTCTCATCTAAGAATACCCATTTTTTAGAGAGGAATATGACATCTCAAAGTTCCTCCCGTAGTAAAAAATGTTAAGGTTATGGAAGCACATGAATTTGCGGGTATGGCAACAAGTAGTTGGAACCGATAATCAAGTTTTAGAGTGAGTCATGCATATTCTCGAAAATCAGAAGATGAAAAATCGCAAAATTAAGGTTCGAGCAACATACTAGGCTGAAGTAAATGCACATAGAGTAGTCACCAACATGAATCCACGTCGAGATCAATGCATGGTGCACAAATGGACCTGGCGGTTCAGATGTAATATCAATGCCTCCTTTCAGGGATGACTCTCATCAAAAACTTGGGTGCGACGGTCTTAGGTCTTGGTTTTTAGGGTGCCAAAAAAAATTATATAGCGGAACTTTTTTTTTTGTAATAGAGACTTTATATAGAAAAAAATACAACATTTACCTTCATTGAAGCATCACATGAGGGGGTCGAAAAATATAACAAAAAAAAGTCATCGCAACTTTTTCTAATAAAAAAAAAATTTGAAGTTGATTAAAACCTACATGGGTAAGCGTTGGGTTGGTATTATTCTATCAATTGAATACATGATCTAGAACTTAACAATGTCGATTTTGTGATAAATGCAAAGTAAGTTGTTGATTATTTCCACATAGGAAGCAATTGTACATTACAAAATTTTGTGTTGTAATGTCCATTTGTACACGTCGTCGTAATTTATTTATTTTTTGAAAGCTCTTTTGTCGAATTTAGATGAAGATAAATAGATGAGATCGTTCATGCTTTAACAAGGATAACCACATCCATAGCTCAAAAAATAATATAAACATGTTCTCCCTAAAAAAATATGCATAAATGGAACTTTTTTTAGCAAAGATAAATGGAACATGTACCATTGACCATTGTAAAGAAAAGTATGTTCTATAAAAAAAATAGACAACTATATCTGAATACAAATAATTACATTTAATACTGTGGTCAATGGTAATGAAGTTTTACTATGTTGGAGATATGAATAGTAATCAAGAACAATTAAGTTGAGATATGGCTCCTTTATGTCTCACCAGGGAGTTGATTCATTCGCTATATACATTTATAAAGTAAATGGGATAAATGCATCAGATCCATTACTTCTGATTTCAACTTGCAAAATGATCATTATCTTGTTGTATTGCTTGTGTATTGCAAATGGAGTATATGGTTCAATTCCATATTTATCCAAAAATGAAGATTTGGACTTGGAGCAACATTTGGAAGTCATCAACAAACCTCCTATCAAAACTATTCACGTATTATCATGCTCATGCTCATACTCTCACCTTTTTAATTTCCTCTCTTAATTAAACGTTTAATCTTATATATAATTATTCTTATTCTTATACGTTATATAATTTTATTATTTTTATTTTTTGTGTGCTTTTTGCAGACAGAATTTGGAAGGATTGTCGATTGTATTGATATTAATAAGCAATTAGCTTTTGATCATCCTTTACTAAAGAGTCATAAAATACAGGTGATTCATCCTCAAAAGAAAAAACTTCTCAGTCATAGTTTGTTATTTATAAATTTAATTTTCTGAATTTTTTTTAATAAAAAAAAATGTGATTATTTAATTATTTAGTTAATTTTGCAGCTGAAATCTAGTTTTCAAGATGCACATACAAACGTAAAGGCACGTGATATATCAGAAAGATATTCAAAAATTGGACTTGATAAAGATTTCTGTCCTGAAGGAACAATTCCTGTTCAAAGAACAACAAAAGAAGATCTCATTCGTGCAAAACGGCTATCAAATAATTTTGGTACACTCACTCAGTTTGACACTGGCAGTCATGTAGGTTCTTTAATGAGTATCAATACTCAACCTCATTAACATTTTTTTTTTTTGGCTTTCAATTATTTTATCAACATTTTGTAACCTCATGAAGTGTATTATTAAAATTTGTTGCCCAAATGTTCCAAGCTTTTATACTTACAAGAAGTGGTTTAGACTTTAAAACACAGACCACTTGGCTTGACCTAGTGGTATTGACTTGGGATCTGGGAGTGTGCTCCTCCTTGAGTTTTTAGGTTCGATTTTCTCTAGTGGACTAATTTAACTTCAAAAAAAAAAAAATACATCATGTGGCATGAGGTTTGATCTCTGGGTTAATCATATAGACACAATTTGATTGAGAATGGTGAACCCACATTATGTGTCTCACATCCATGTTTTGTTTAAGGATTTACGATATCCATGTTGAAACGTGGAAACGTAAATTTATGTATACTTAAAATAAAATATTACTTGTTCATCCCAAATTTATTAATATCTAAAAAAAAAACTGTAGACTATAGACCTGTTTAGTTTGACTTATTTAAATTTATCTACTTACATAAGTTTTGTGAGAATGAATAAGAGAATTTCTGAAAACAACTTATGACATTGTGCATTAGTTTTTTTGAACTTATTTTCAAAGTTCTCCAAAATAACTTATGAAAACAACTTATAACATACGAAAACAGTTTAACTTCATTTGATATTTTGCTATAGAAACAATTTATACATAAGCACTTATCATATCTATCCAAACAAAACCTAACTATAATTGAGATAGTGCAATTGAAATCTCTTAGTTAATAACTAACTAGTGACTTTGTCTTGGTTTGCAGTTTGCAGGATTGCGTTTCAATATATCTACAACCTTGTTTGGAATTGCAGGATCTATTAATGTATATAATCCACCTGTTGAGCCTGGCGAAATGAGTTCTGCTTATATATGGCTTTCTAGTGGAGAAACCAATACTCCCGTAAATGACCATATGTTTATCCATGCAGGATGGCAGGTTTTTCTCTAATTTTATCTCATTATAAGTTCACAATACTTAAGCTAGCTATGTTATTTCAATTATATATCCCTTAATTATTATTATTTTTTTTAAAATTGACATATGCTATTTCAATTGACCTACACCTTCAATCTTGCATAATCAATTCACCTAAGGCGTGTTATTCTTTGTTACTAGTTACTTTGCTTGAACCATTGATAACAAGAATACAATAATGGATGCCAAAATCAATTGCCGTAGGTGAATTCACGTAGGTTATTTCTATTCATACAGACATGCATGTGAATTCAATCTACATAGATTGAGTTCATGTAACATCGCTTTTTTTTTTTTTTTTTTGGTGGTCGGGGTTTGAACCTTAAACCTTACATATATTATGCATTGTCCATACCAATTGATGGAAGCTCACGAGAACTAGTTCATGTAACATCGCTTAACCACGTAGGTGAATTCACCTAGAAACCACTCCCCCACCGTTATCAATCGCTAATCTCTTCCCTCATTGGTGGCAGGTATTTCCAGGTTTGTCAGGAGATAAAAAGAGTCATTTCTTCGTAGAATGGGTAAGAAATATGTCTTTATATTTATGAAAAATGATAGAATCATGTTACTATATTTTTTGACGAATCATTCAACTACTTTATATATCGTAATTATTACATTTACGGTTTGTATCCTTCAATATTTTGTTGTGTCGCATTCCTCATTTTGATGAATTCGATGAATTTTTATGTTATGGAGACTCCTGATAAACTATACAAATTTCAATTTGATGATGTTTTAAGATTGGCATGTCTAAGAATGTTAGATTCTTCTCTCATTTTTTTTATCTTTGGAGTTTTGCCTCTTTTTGTATAAAAATAACTACATATTCCAATTAGGGTTATTTGAAGAAGAAATTTATTTATTTAATAAACTGCAGCAAAATAGCATCCAAGGTACAGGCTGCACCAATTTGCTATGTCCTGGTTTTGTGCAAACTAGCACACAAATTTATCTTGGTACACCCTTCAGTAATGTATCTTCTGTTGGTGGGCCACAATTTTCTATGCTCCTCTACCTTTCACAGGTAAGCTTTATGCTTCTAATCACTTTTTTCTCAACATTAATTTGATTGGGAAACACCTATGAAGTCTGATACTAAACAATGGATGAAGAAATATTTGTATGTTATGGATATCTATATTTTTATTTTACCTTTGGATATGTATTTCTAAAGTACCTAATATTTTCTATTTTAAAAATATATTAGTGAATACTTTTGAAATACTTCATGAATACTCCTTTGAAACTTTTAGATACTCCTTCCCAGACATGGATCTACTCATATTAGATAGGGGCAATTGCCCTCATTAATGTTTGTGTTTTATTTTTTTTAAGTATTTAATATTCTAAGTATTGTCCCCTTCTAAAATAATAGATTGCCTCTATAAATTTATTCCATAAGAAGAGTTTTATAATCAAATGTGCAAATGCATTTGAGGTGATATTTTGAATGATTTTTTCACATATAAAGAGAGATATTTTTTATAATGTTGAAAATAAATAAAATTCTACAATACTTTTTTGAATATAAAGACACACAAACAACAATTTTAATTTCTAGATGTTAATGAATCTTTAATTTTTTTTAATATATAATTGTATAATGTTTATAATCTCAAATATTTTTTTCAACGATATTATTTTATCACTTACACATTGCTAAAATTTTATATAAATATTTATATATGAAATCTTGCCCCACGAATCAAAATTTCTGAATCCGTCACAGCTCTTTTTGTCTTAAAATAATTTTATCTTTAGCATTTTTTTCTATCACAAAATAATTATCATTTTAGAATATATTATCATATCCTGAGACGGAAGAAGTATATATTTTAGAAGTAACTATATATTTTTAATTGTTTAGTTTAAATATTACCGAATACGTTTGACATGCTCAAAACAACCATTGCTTAACCACAGCATATATAAACACAGCAAATCCTACATGGAAACCCTAATAAATAATCTCTATTGGCATGTTATAATACCTTTTTTTTTTTCTTTTTTTGGTGTGTTTCAGGATCCAAAAACTAAGAACTGGTGGCTAAGAGCACAAGATATGGATGTTGGATATTTTCCAGCAACATTGTTTTCTAATAAACTAGATCATGCAAGTAAAGGTGGTTGGACAGGTCAAACAAAGATTTTTGGTGATGGGCCTAGTCCTCCAATGGGTTCTGGACACTTTGCAGATGCAAGTCTTCTAACTTCATGTTATTTTTCAAATCTTTATCTCAAGGATAGTCAAAGAAATAACCGTGCACCACATGGCGATGAAGTTCACGTGTATTTTGATAAACCTCTTTGTTATGATGCAAATTACGTTGATAATTTACGTGATAAATTGCAACGTGTTGTGTTGTTTGGGGGACCTGGTGGATTCTGTGGTCTTTGAAACATAGTATGGTTGTAGATGATATTGGTCAGAATGACTTTAATTTAATAAATGTGTCATCTGTTCTATTTTGTTTTAAAGTGATAGTCAAGATTATTTATTGTTAGCATGATGCACTTAATTAAAATAACACCAAAAGACATTGGATTAACATCAAAATGACATTCTAAACTTAAAACAGGTAAATATCAACTAGATCTTTTTTTTGTTTGAATAAAAGGGGCCTAGCCCCAAACAAGAAGCTAGAAACCTCTAGAAAACATAACATAAGTGGCATCCGTCAACAAAACACTTGAAATAAAATTCGAAGAAAATTATATAATTTTAATACTTGTATCCAAACTTAAACTATATTTGGTGAGTCCATCTGCGACCTGAATAGCTTCACGATAGATTTGAGTCCAAGAGATTAAACCTAAATCATCATATATCCTATGAATATTGCTTATGAGCATCTTTAAACATGGGTAGTAGGACATCGATGTTTGACCAAATTAATTGCAAGGGAAGAATCAACAAACACTTGAATATGCTAAATCCTCTACTCCAGGCAATTTTCAAACCATGGAAAATTTTCCAAAGCTCAACTTCAAAAGCACGGAGCAAGGACGAATCTTAACTGCAAAAGCACAGATAAATTTGTCATCATCTCAAATAATTCCGCGACAAGTCGTTAAATCATGTGTTCTTATTACAGCACCATCGGTATTCAAATCAATTTATCCTATTGTTGCCCGCTCCCAACGAATAGTAGAATCTCGAGTACTATCAGCATCATGAAGGCAAGCAATTTGAGTAAATGTGGAATTAATGCTTGCACTAACCCTTCTGATCTTATTAAACAATTTCATATTACCCATCATACAAGCTTTGAATGTCACTGCACAAGGATGTATCCATAAGATTTATCATCAACCATTCTCTCCAGTCCAAAACATCAAAAAACCAATAATATAATTGCAGTTTAATAAGCTTCCGTAGTTCCTTAACTACCGAACAATTGCGAAAGGCATGCAGATGACTTTCAATATTATTATGACACAAAGGATACATTGGTAAGTTAGCCATCTTTCTTTGACATCTCCATTCATTGGTTAGTAAAGAGACATGACTGGGGGTGTATTGGATTAGAATTTTAAAAGACTATTTTAATAAAAAAAAGTCTTTAAGATTTTAAAAGACTTTGTGAGATTGTAATGATTCTGTGAGATCACTACTAAAAAAACAAAAATTGGTGAGGGATATTTAGTGAGGGAAAACGTGAAATCCCTCTCTAATTCCGTCACTAAACTTTGCGACCAAAGAATTTGTGAGGAATTTCATTTTTTCCGTCACTAATTTCCCTCGCTAATTTTGCTTTTTCTAGTAGTGGATTTTAAAAGACTTTTTATGCAAAAGACTTTATACACTCAAGATTTTAATGGATTTATCACACTGACTTTTAAGGATTTCAAAGGATTTTATGGGATTTTAATATTTCAAAGGATTCAG
>Ga0228710_1009620_pt1 | contig 13308 bp, 9 predicted proteins | sample MedpolnodulmetaG_FD_177995 | JGI IMG/M metagenome (GOLD analysis project Ga0228710, IMG submission 177995) | Root nodule microbial communities from Medicago polymorpha collected in Santa Monica, California, United States - pink nodules | ecosystem: Host-associated > Plants > Roots > Nodule...
CAAAGGTTCTAAAAAAAAAAAACTACTAATAATGTAGTAGTGAAACAGGAACATAAACAAAGAGTTTTTAAATCCTAGATTTGAAAATGAAAAGTGTTAGTGAGAGAAAGAAATTGTGAAGAAGAGGGACAGAGACATTGACAGTGTACTAGAATAAAGTTTGAAGACAACCTAGAAGAGGAAGAAACTTGGATTCAAAGAGAGTTTATCCAAGATTGGATTTTGATGGCACTTGCCTGAAAAAGAGACACCTTTTTATTTCTACTTGTGTTAAATAAAAAATGGCGCTTTATTTATATTTCTGGTGCAAATATTCATTCTTTTTCTCATGATGATTCAATGTGTGTTTGGTTCTCCCGTTGAGAAAATTGAATTTGGTTAAAAGTACTATGATTAAAAATGGTTTGTGTTTCTATACATTCATCTAAAAGTGTCATCGCGAGTTTAATTCAGTTGGTATAAACAATGCATAATATATGCAAGGTTTGCGTTCAAACCCCGGACACCACCAAAAAAAGAACATTTATGTGAAAATGAGTTGAACTATAAATTTGTGTGTGAAAATCGATTCTAGAACCAAAAGCTACATAGCTTCAAGTAGAATCAATTCTAAAGGCAGAATCAATTCTATTCGATAACAATCAAGCAAGCCCAGAATCAATTCTATTCGATAACAATCAAACAGGTCAGAATCAATTTTATACCTCCAAGAATCAATTTTTATCTCTCTAAAATGGAACCGAACATAAACTCGTCTCATTATAAATTGACTTACACATGTGATTGTGAATTCAATTCACGTTGTTAATATGAGGACTTTGGTAAATGATTCTTTGAGCCGTTTGATCAAATTATAGTAATTCAGATTATAACTCAGCTAAACTTTATATAATTGAAAAAAAGAACTAAGTTAAAGTTTAAATACCTATGAAATATAGGTATTTTTTTATGATTGATGTTGCAGAAACAAATGAGAACAAGGCTTCTGTTCTTTTTGTGTCTCTTTAAATTTCGTGAGACGAAAAATTGGTAGTATTCGTGTTGTTTTGCATTAAATGGTCAAAGATGGCTATAAAAATATCAGCTACACACAAATTTCGGTGATAAACAGCCAGCTATAAAAATACTAGTACTACTTGCTAGCTTTGTAATAGAGGATGGTGTTAAATCGATTTTAATACTACAAAAAATTTCCCCTTCAAAAAAATACTACTACAAAAATTCTGTGTTCAAATATCAAAACAGTATGCGGTTTTGTTGGATTTGTATTTTTCTTACAATTGATCTGATTAAATGTGGTCTAAGATGGAATTGGAATTGATTGCTTTATTTAGTCTGTGTTGCCAAAAAATCGAATGAGTCAATCTTATTTAACCATATTTAGTGAGATTATTCCTTTCAAAAAATATTTAGTGAGATTACATTTTCTTTAAGGAGGTCATTCAACCCACTTAACCACATGCTATTTTAACCTTTACATTGAATGATTTTTTTACATTAAAATCGATCTACAAGCACCTCTATTGATAGTATTTTTAAATGAAAAAATAAATAAAATAGTTATATATGTGATATATATATATATATATCGGTATGTTATACTATTTGCTGCTCTTACATGACAATACTTTTTCTTCATGATTTGTTTTAAAGATATAAAACATTTTAAAGTATAAATGCATATTGAATCGTCATATCCTTGAAACAACGACTCGACCCTTGCTCCAAACAGATGCATAGGCCGATCAGTGAGTATTACGACCAATAACCTAGATATATTAAAGTTTAAATGTTATTGGTGTAGTCGTTGGTTCGTTTTTCTTGGTGTTTTTTTTTGTTGTTTTTGTGGTGTCTTTGGGGTGCCTTCCTTAGCATGATTTGGGCCGAGGGTTAACCCTTGGGGGTTTTATTTTGGAGCGTCTTATGACAGCTCTTTTGATGTATCTTGTACCTTCCTCTTTTTTTATGTATATATTTTACCATTAAAAAAACTAGATATATTAAGTCTTGTTGATGAAATACGCGCACATGTTTATTTCATAGAGGTGGAGACAATACGTGAGAACTGAGAAGCACAAGAGAGAGCGTATTATAGCAATAGCCTGAGATATGATGCCTATTAGTACTCACTTTTATATAGATTCTAACCAAAAAATAAAAATGAAATATAGATTAATTTAATATTGTTTTTAATTATTTTTGTTGGTAGAAAACAATTTAAATTTTTTTATCATTAAATAAAGTGAAATCATTTGAATTTTGATAATATTTTAAACCTTTAAAATAATTCTTTGAGTTTAATTTATATGCATTGTCAATATAACTTTTTTGCACTATTTGACTATTAATATGTGTATGATTTTATAGATGATTAAGATAAAAGTCAATGGTTAAGATTCACATGGAGGAGAGGACCGTGCAAATAGAGGGACGGTTGAAGACATTGTGGTTGGTGGAGGTCTTTTTCTTTGATGACCTTAAATAGAGGGCAACTTCTTTACTTATTAAGGTTGGAGGAGTGAGTTTGTATTCAGTAGTAGAGACTTTCTCGTACATGTTTTTGGCTTCGAGGAACCAATTTTGGGTGCTATGAGATCATATATTGAGAGACTATGGAATAAGTAGTAGGAACTATGACTTTGATAGTACTTTAGATATTCTTCGTCCTACGGTTCTAGATTTTGACTTTAGCAATTTTACTAGCAAGGACACCGTCCCTCTTAAAACAACATGTTTTGACAAGTGTCTTTTTTAGTAAAAGTGTTCGGATATTGAACTAAAATTTGACATGGCCACAAGACACAAAGCAGTTTTTGGGTGTTTGCAAGCAAAGTGGTCAAACACAAGAAAGCGTGTTCTCACAATCAACATGTTTTTATACCATTTGTATCTTTTGATACTTTTGGCTTCTAGAACTAGAGGTCGCAAGTCTTCTACAAAGAGTTCAAAGAGACATACATAACAACGTTGTTTTTACAATAATTGGTTTTATCATAAATAAAAAATTAGTAGCGCAACTTGTTATCCGTTTGTGTTCAAAATTTCAGTTATCTTCCTATCTTTCTAAATTGATGGGACCATACAGTAGTACTATCATCTAATCCTAAGTGCTTTTTGGAAAACAAAGGAATTAATTCCTTTGGAATTCCACATTTCACAGTTGTTCTCCATCTAATTAAATTCTAAAATCATCATGCTACTGTCATGCGTCAACTATGCTAAATTTTATAACAATAACAAAGGCATAAATCCGCCGCCCCTACCCCACCATTCTCCTCTAAATCGTGTATATTTTTTTTTGAGCAAGTGTATTTTTTCTTTAGACTAAACTAAATTGTGATTTTAAGTAAGCCAATATTACCTAGTTTATATTTTACTTTCATGCATATTTGGAATATCCGCGTCGTGAATTTAGCTTATTAGTATATTCTCATATGTTTCACGTATTTTGTTTATGTCCAAGTCCAAATACGTGACTCCAGTTCAAATACGAATTTGACCTATAATAACGTCACATCATGCATTCAAATTCAAGTATCGCTACATATATCTTAAATAAATTTTTACCTAACCACTGCGTCCGATTCAAGACTTAATCTGACGGTTGGTGAAAGGACCAAAAAAGCTATAAATGGGAAGACTATTCTTTATACATATGATATATAGGTATAACAAAAGACAAATTGAGATATTGATTAAGAGTGAAGTTCCATCGTTAACACAAGCATGACCTTTTCAAAAAGATGGTGTATATTTAAAGGAAGGAACCTTATGATCTTGAATTAAATTGCACAATAAGACTCCTACAATAAAATAAATACACCCAACTCAAGCATATAATTGATGAAAATGAATTTAATAAAGTGCATATATTTTTTAAGTATTTTTCTCTTTAAAGTCAGCTATTGATTAGCTATCAAGTATATGTGTTGAAGATCAAAGACAGGTTGGGTCGGCAATTGGTAGAACTTTTAAAATCATAGAGAAGTGTTGGTGTTTATTGTAGCTTTATGTCAAAGTGTTCCATCCACATCCATTTCTAATTAGAGGCAGCTTCCTTTGGCTTGCGATCAAGAATCCCCCCATGTGCTTGCTTCATAATAAAAGGGTCACACATGCTTTTTCTTTATTCAAATATATATTCTCTTTGTACAAGAAAGATATATTCTTTGCAATAGGAGATGGATCTAATTAATAAGAAGTTGGTTCGTACTCCATTGCCGATTTAAGATGTTTGTTAATATATAATATGTAAATATCTTTATCGTCTTTAAATCTTGTCTTGATGACCCCAGTGAATTTTTTACATTAACTCATTTGAATTTTTAAGAGCTAATAAAAACATCAAGATAAATTCTTGTGTTTACCATATACTTTGTTAGTTTTTAGGTTTCTTCATTCAATTGGTTTGCCACTCAATCCCCAATTACTACTTTATCATCTTTTCACTGCTCTTTTGCAAGCCATGGAATTTTTCAAGGTTCCTTCACCTGAATTAGAGCATATATAGAAACAACAAAAAGTAGGCCAAACTATACACATACATATGGTTTCCCAAGCCAGCCCAAATCTTGCGTGGTTGCAAGCAAATTAAAGACTAGCATAAAAGTAGTCATTCTTATTGTAACTTTCGATATTGATTTTTTGAATTTACAAAACAAACTGTGTTGCTATCAAACATTGTCGTGCTTCTTAAGCAATAATGTGTGTGTAATTGAGGCGACATAATGTGTTGGGGCCAATTTTTCTTGTTCTTACTGCCCGGCCAATTTTGCTTTTTTTTTTTTTTTTGGGTAGATAGATGAGATGACAAAGTCATCATAAACTCGCACATACAAAGTAGAGGTATTGGGGTTCGAACCCCGGTTATGACGTCCGGCCAAATAATTTCGGCATTTTTGCCAGTTGAGCTAGGACTTATGAGACGCTAAATTATTTTATTTTGTGTGTATGCTTTTAGGTTGGTTTATTATTTATTTTCCGCTGCATAATCAAAATTGAATCAGAAACAAGGAATTCAAAGGATTGATTTAGACGCATAAATAAGTGATATTTTCATTAAACAAATGTGGTGCAGATTAATTTGCAACACATTGAATAGATTAAAACCAAATGGAACAAAAGAATTTTGGGAACATAAAACCTGACCTTGAGTATAAGCAATGGAAAAAACAACCCAAATGGGTAAACAAAACAACCCTAAATGGTATAGAAGCCCCGAATCCCAATCTAGAGCAATCGACCTCACACTTTTAACACAATCCAATGAATCGGCATACAAGTACGAAATCAAATTGCAAAAAATTAAAGGTGTTTGATTTGATGCGCATAGGATCCAAATTTTAATTACGACGAGTGGATCCGATTGCCAACAAATCCAAGTGCCAACAATCAACTATGACAAACAACAAAAATAGACTCACAACCATTTCTAGCCACGCGGTCCAATGCATGGGAAACGCGTCAAATTCATAAACAGCAGCACAACAAGAGCTCATAACCCAATCACCGAGACTAGATCCAGACGAACCCAAGCTTAGAACAAGTTACTATTTCCTCTAAAAAAAAGATAAATTATTGGTTAGATTTAGGAAATAAATGCTTGAGCACCATCATATAGTTCGGTGAGCTTAAAAATTCCTTAGTGCACAATGATTTACTGGTTTTCCGTTTTCAAGTCAAATATATTTCTTATACTTTGAAAAATCACATGAATGCAACTTATCTTTAAATTGCCAAAGTCACACAATCAGCCAGAGAGAATCATTTAGTTCATAATGATCGAAGTAGCTTCACATTTAAGCATGTGTTTGGAACTTTTTTTTGACAATAGTATTTGGTTGGAACTTAAACTTCATTAAACATACTAATACGGTAGAAGGTTCTGACACATACCAATGCTTGTTAGTTTTTTGGAGAAGGCAGGGCCAAAATTAATTTCAAACACCAAAAATTGATTTTTGACATGTTTAATGATATCAATTGAAATTGATTTTGCCCTTAACATAAATTCCAACTTGCTTCAAATGTAATTTTCATATTTAAATTTATTGCTCAAATTATTTTTTTTTGACACAAAGCTCAAATTATTGTTTACGTAGTTGTATCTTAGGGCCTTCTGTTCCAAATATAGGAATATTTTACATCAATTAGGTCTAACAATGAAGCATAAAAACAACAGGATATATTGATTGAAATAGTAATAATGTGATTAGTATGAAATAAGTGTCGAACATGATGATTTTGCAGATGGCCCATGAATCTTAGACCCGTGACAAAGTAATTTGTTCTTCTCACAGCTTGGCCCCTTAATAAGCGAATTAATTTGAGAACGACATGTCAAGACATCACTGGTTGAACACGTACATGCTCAAGACAATATTTATTTGGGGATTCATTGTGCAAGCAGTGTCAGTTTGTTGAATAGATAAATGGTATAGGTTTAAATCTGGATTTGAAACAAGAAAAGATCATGCTTTTCGTTTTTAGCTCCTGAAAGATTATACTTTTGATTCTTCGTCCTTGTAAATATTTAATTTATGTTGTTATTGTTGTTGTTAAATTATGTGTTAAGTAAAGTTTAACCAATAATTATTTCACGCAGAAATCAAACTCAAATTCTTCTAAACAACTCGTCATTTAATGAAGTTCATTATCCACTTGAAATATGTTGTAGTTGAAATATGTTGTTGGTGGTGATGTTCATGCATAATTTGATCTGTGGAATAATTGTTAAAGTTTTATCGTGTGTTTTTTTTCTAAAGTATAAGAGATTTCGAATTCTATAATACGAAATTGTAATATCACAGTTAGGAATATAAAATCTAAACGCGGTAAAATGAGATTTGTGGAGGGTGTGCAAGAGGAGTGGGGGAAGGTTACGATAAGAAGTTCTCAAAAAACGTAATAAATATCAAATCAAACTCCTCTACTAGATCAAGTTACATGAGGCCCATGAATCTTGCGTCTCCACCTTTTCTCCAATATATCACCATATCGAGGGATTTTATTCACACCCTACGTGTTTGCTAATACATCACAAACAACTTTATTTGTAGTTTTTCCTAAAAATATTTATGTTTAAAAGTTCATTTTCAAATGATATTTATTTACCTCTTTCAAAAGTTTCAAAAGTGAACTTTTGAACTATTTTATAGCTTTTTTAAATAAAAAAGAAGAAATTATTGTGTTTCATCTTTTTACTATAACTTTTTTAATTTTTTTTAGAGAACCTCACTTTGTTCATGGTATCAAACTTTTTTTTTTTGGTTCGCACATCCTCAACTCTGCACTGATTTCATCCGTTAAACAAATCCAACATTCTTCTCGAATTGGAATAACCAATTATTTAACCAACCGATCTTGTTTGAGAGTTAGTAGAGCTTGTAACGGACTCTCTAAAAGATTATGTTAAAATCTTTGTGTTAAGGCCTCTTAGAATATTTTTCAATCTAGGTTTGGGTTATACGATTTCCACCATTTGAACCACCCTAAAGCGTCCCCGTCTAGAGCCACCATAGCAACGGTGAAGTTATTCGAAATTTTACGACGGTACCAATAAAATAGGAAGAAAAACAGTATTTCTACAGATTTTATCTTGACAATTTCCGTTGTTGACGTAACTCTCTATGTAGTTACTATAGAAATTAAAGTGTCCCTGTCTAGAGCAAGAAAATAAATTTATCTATCAAAGGATAATTTTATTTTTCATATTGATACTAATAAATTTCACAAATAAACTTATTTGAGTGCTTTATTAACATATAGGAGGCGTGATGCAAGTGCAAAAGGGAGAAAAAGGGAAAAGGCTCAGATTCGAGTTCTGAGGTGACTCCAGGAGAAAATAGAGAGAGAAAGTATATCTGAATTCAATAATAGGCTAATCATTACATTCTGATTGTTTATCTTATAAGGACAAAATGTTAAGACCTAATACAAATAGAAATTGGACAAGTGTCATTGGAAAGAGAAAATGTAAATAACTTGCACATGCTACCCCATGTACTTACAATGACTCGTGCTTCCAGAACAATCTCAACGGGTCACAAAGTTGTCTAACCATTTGGGCTTCCTGACATTTCTTTTGGGTCAGCCCATTTCTTGTTGCTCCTGAACCAGCCCACTTTGTACTAAGACATCTGAGCGCTCTTTTAGGGTTCTGTCTGTATCATCACTTCCCCCTTTGAGAACAACCTTGTCCTCAAGGTTCACCAACGGCCATGTGTTTCGAAAATCTTCCAGTTCCTCCCATGTTGCTTCTTCCTTAGATAGGCCCTTCCATTGGACCAGTAATTGTTGCAGAGCTCCTGATGGAGTCAAGAGAGTTCGCAAACCCAAGATCTATGCTGGTTCGAGACAAACAACGGTACTAGTCACTGAGATTGGAAATGCGATCAGAGCGGAAGGGGGTTCACCATGAAAAGGCCGTAACTTTGAAACATGGAACACATGATGGATTCGTGCTTCAGGAGGTAATTTGAGTTCGTACGCTATAGATCCAAGACAACGAAGAACACTGAAGGGTCCCATAAATCTCCGGCCAAGCTCAGGTGGGGTTCGTCCCTTAACAGATGTCTGTCGATAAGGCTGAAGTTTCAGCATTACCCAGTCTCCCACCTCGAAGTTGCGATCTAACCGGTGACCGTTGGCAAGTGAAGTCATCCTCTGTTGTCCTTTTGTCAGGTTTTCTTTGAGTAAACGGGAAAGTTGCATGCGTCGAGTTAAGGTGTCATCCACTGCTGCGATCTGTGCGGATCCACTGATGTATGAGGTTACAGAGGGAGGGGATCTACCATACAAGGCCTCAAAAGGAGTCATACGGATGGACGACTGATAGGAAGTGTTATACCAAAACTCAGCAATGTGAAGGTAGTTCAACCATCGTTTAGGATCATCACACGCATAACACTGAAGGTAAGTCTGTAAAATACGATTCACAACCTCTGTTTGTCTATCCGATTCTGGATGATATGCACTGCTAAAAGCTAGCGTAGTTCCACTGAGTTTGAAAATTTCTTTCCAAAATTTACTAACAAAAATTCTATCTCGGTCACTCACAATTGTTTTAGGCATTCCGTGCAAACAATAGATCTCTGTGAGGAAAAGAGGAGCTAGAGACACTGCTGTGTAACTTGAAGACAATGGTATGAAGTGAGCTGATTTGGAGAAACGGTCAACAATGACCCAGATGGTAGTTTTACCATTGGAGGGAGGTAGGTGTGTCATAAAGTCGATGGAAATGTCCTCCCAGACACGCTGAGGAATTGACAGAGGTTGTAGAAGGCCATAAGGTTTGTGGTTCGTTGATTTGTTTGCCTAGAAAATTTCGCACATCTTGATGTATTCCCTAACGTCTTTGATCATATTAGGCCAAGCAAACACAACTGCAAGACGACTTTATGTACCCTGAATTCCAGAATGGCCACCCATTGCAGAAGAGTGGAATTCTTGTAGTAACTCAGCGCGTAACTTACTCTCTTCAGGTATGAACATACGCCTCTTGTAATAGAGTATCCCTTGTTGAACTGTGAATGGTGATGGGGTGTCTCTGTTTTTAGCTGTGAATTTTGCATTGAGTAGTTTTCCCACTTCATCATTTTGATAAAATTCATGTAGTTGCGTGATCAATAAGGGTTGACAGGAAGAAAGGGCAGTATATAAAGGATTGTCATTAGAGGTAATGCGTGAAAGCGCATCTGCCACTACATTTTCTTTCCCCGGGTTTATACAATATCTCAAAATCATACCCCAGTAACTTTGTGAGCCATTTTTGCTGTGGTAATGTCTGGATGGTCAGTGATAACAGGTTTTTGAGACTTTTGTGGTCTGTATACACACGGAAATGACGGCCTAAGAGGTATTGTCTCCACTTCTTCACTGCCTCTATAATTGCGAGCATTTCCCTGTCATATGCTGAAGCCATTTGCATGCGGGGACATAACTTTTTACTAAAGAAAGCTAGTGGTTGAGATCCTTGGGAGAGCACTGTGCCTATAGTTGTGCCTGATGCATCAGTTGTTACGTCAAAATCCTTAAGGAAATCTGGTAAAGCTAAAATTGGCAATGATACCATAGCGTGCTTTAACTCATCAAAGGTTTTATGAGCCTCCTGACTCCAAGTGAAGCACCTTTTTTGAGTAAATCAGACAGGGCAGCAGGAGTCGGGCAGCAGCCTTGACTACATAATTGCATACAAAACGACGGTAGTAGCCTGTGAGTCCCAAGAAACCTCTTAGAGAAGTGAGTGACTTAGGTTCTGGCCATGCTAGGATAGCTTCAATTTTGGAAGGGTCCACTGACACCCCTTGTGCTGATATGATGTGTCCCAAATAATCAACCTGAGCCACTCCAAATTGGCATTTAGAGTATTTAGCAAAAAATTGGTGTAGCTGAAGTATGTCTAGAACCTATTGAAGGTGTAGAAGGTGTTCTTCCCAATTCTTACTATATACTAGAATGTCATTAAAGAAAACAAGCACAAACCTCCTAAGATGTTTTTGAAAAATTGAATTCATAGTAGCTTGGAAGGTATAGGGCGCATTAGATAATACAAAGAGCATGACTAGGAACTCAAAATGCCCATCTATAGTGCGAAAGGCTGTTTTAAAAGTGCCCTCTGGTGCGAAACAAATTTGGTGATACCCTGACCTTAAGTCCAACTTGGAGAAAACAGTAGAACCATGTAGCTCATCTAATAATTCATCCACATTAGGAAATCTATCCTTCACTGTTATGGCGTTGAGAGCCCTATAATCAACACAAAATCTCCAAGTCTCGTCTTTCTTCTTTACTAAGAGCACTGGTGAGGAGAAGGAGCTAGTATTGGCCTGGATGAGCCCTTCTCTGAGCATGTCTTGTATCATATTAGTCATGATTGTTTTCAAACAGTGAGGGTAACGGTAAGGGCGCACATTAACTGGATTGACTGATGGTAAGAGGTGTATATGGTGGTCTTGGGACCTGTGAGGAGGGAGTCCTTTAGGTATAGTAAAAACAACAGAATAAGTGTTTAATAGGGTAGCTAACACTGGGTCAGTTGGTAATGGGTATCAAGGATTTTCTGGTTCAAGGGAAGGTTTGGTTTGCTCAATCTGATGGAAGGATACAATGTATGCAGATTGTATTGCATCAGTAAATATGAATCTACAAAATTGAGAAAATGAGGCATGTGTGGGCTGGGCAGGGTTAATACCAGTGAGTGCGATAGTTTTAGAGTTGTGAGTGAATTCAATTAATGGCACAGTGTAATCTGAAATAAACCTGTTAAGGGTCTGCAACCATTGAACCCCCACAACCACATCTGCACCATGGATTGGTAACACAAACATGGGTATAGAAAATAATTCACCCGCAAGCATAACTGGAAATGCTGAACAATATCCTTGACACTCTATAGATTGCCCATTACCTACAATCACAGAGAAAGGTGTAAACGCTTCAACGGGCAATTTTAGGATGTCAGCCACATGTGGTTGGATGATGTTATGAGAGCTGTCAGAATCCACCAAAACTGTGACTTGTAATACTCCCATGAACACGTAGGGGTCGTGGTGAAGAAGTGGTACCCAATGCTACATGGGACAAATAGAATTGGATAGAGTCTAGTGATGCGTCCTGTTGAGTCTCCAAGATGAGTGGGTGTTGTGTTTAGCGAATTCTGCTGCTAGAAATTTTTTTATTTGTTCCATACATGTAGCAATAATGTCATCTGCAGTTTTGTCACCATTTTTATTTTTTTCAGGTTTGGGAGGCATGATACAGAATGAAAGCACCAGTTGATGCAAGTACAAAAGGGAGAAAAAGGGAAAAAGCTCAGATTCGAGTTCTGAGGTGACTCCAGGAGAAAATAGAGAGAGAAAATAGATCTGAATTCAATAATAGGCTAATCATTACATTCTGATTATTTCCCTTATAAGGACAAAATGTTAAGACCTAGTACAAATATAAATTGGACAAGTGTCCTTGGAAAGAGAAAATGTAAATAACTTGCACATGCTACCCCATGTGCTTACAATGACTCATGTGCTTCCAGAACAATCTCAACGGGTCACAAAGTTGTCTAACCACTTGGGCTTCATGACATTTCTTTTGGGTCGGCCCATTTCTTTTTGCTCCTGACCCGGCCCACTTTGTACTAAGACATCTGAGTGCTCTTTTAGGGTTCTGTCTGTATCAAGGCGCGATTCTTACTCCAACAATTTCTCCTGAATCTATGAGTTTTTTTTTAATATTTGGTGTAATATTTTTCTGTCAATATTACCTGATTTAAACTTCCTTTTACCATTTTATCGTTTTATATCAATTCAATAACTAATTTTATAAATAATTAAAATCAGATAAAATTTTACAACTTTTATTATTTTTACCGATAACAGCGTATATGTATTTCATCTTAAAAGATTGTTGTCTACACTCTAAACAATGCTGAGAAACACTAGTAAATAACATTTTTAACCCCGAATTCCATTGGTAGTTAACTGTCGAAGAGGTTATTTTGGTATTTTTTTGATGTTTCCTAGCACCCTTTGATGTGGGAACATCAATCTTCTTCATCTTAGAGCAATTTTAGGACTTAAGCCCGTGAGGAGAGCCCAACCCAAAAGACCAGTCCATTAGGTAGGAGAGTCTCATGACTTAAGTAATACATTGAGCACTTTTATTTATCTGATTTGGAACTCTTAACGTTGCCACGCCTTTTGAGAGTTGACGTCCACAACAACTTTCACTCTATCGACACTGACCTGATTGTAGCCCTTTCTTTTTTGGTGGCTTCACTCCCTTTCTTTTTTGGTGACTTCACTCACCTATCAGTATTCGGTGGAACACCTTAATCCAGTCTATAGGCAGCCCTTTCTGTGGTCCAACTCTCAATGAAAAACATCAATTGTTCGGACTTAAACTCATGAGGAGAGCCCAACCAAAAGACCAGTCTATTAGGTGAGAGAGCATCACAGCTTAAATACCACATTAATATTTTTACTTATCCAATGTGACTCCTAACAAGCTACTTATTATATTATAGGCTTAATTGCAGTTTTAGCCCCCTAACTTTTTCAAAGTTGCGATTTTAGCCCCCTAAGAAAAAAAACTACAAAATAGCCCCCTAAGTTTTGCAACTGTAGCAGTTTTGGCCCCCCAAGGCAAAAAAAAAATAAAAAAAAATAACACGTGACACCTCACTTAGGGTGCCACGTCAGCGTAGACCGAGTCAATATCAGCCTTGGGGGCCAAAACTGCCACAGGTGCAAAACTTAGGGGGCTGTTTTGTAGTTTTTTTTCTTAGGGGGCCAAAATCGCAACTTTGAGAAA
>Ga0228710_1009622_pt1 | contig 13305 bp, 3 predicted proteins | sample MedpolnodulmetaG_FD_177995 | JGI IMG/M metagenome (GOLD analysis project Ga0228710, IMG submission 177995) | Root nodule microbial communities from Medicago polymorpha collected in Santa Monica, California, United States - pink nodules | ecosystem: Host-associated > Plants > Roots > Nodule...
AGTACTTTGATTATGGATCCTGCACACTTGAACAAATTGTTTAGCATATCCAATTGATTATTTTTAATACCTTGTTATTGTCAAAACTCAATAGGTGACTTGTGAAACACCCTTGTTCCAACATCATCGACAAGATTCGAACATAAGACCTTAAGAGAAACCTATTTTATGGTCCCAAACCTACAACATCGGACTATGGTTTTGATAATTTAACATTACTTTAAAACAATAATTTTACCTTACATAAGAAGCAAACCTAATCTATGCAGCAGCAATTCGTTCATCATTTGTAACCTGAGCTAGCCGCTTGATCTAAATAGTTTTTTATTTATTTTTTATTTGAAACTAGATGTAAACCTGCGCAGGAGCTTACAAAAATATTTTCGCATCTAAAAATTATGAAATATTTCATAACAAATGATTTTGTCCACCACCAAAACCATTCTGTGTTTTGTTAATGGTAAAACCATTTTGTCTTCATTATATAAACACACTAGTGTTGATACCCGGTGTTGTCCGGGTTAATTATTGTAAACAAAGTTTTGTGCACAGTCACATATATAAGTATATCAAATTGAAATGATTTAAATTTATAAATAAAAATATTAAAGAACATACCATACTAATGGTTAAAATTCATTAACTAACAAATATTGACTTTAGTTTTGCACCTAAATAAGCTATGAAAACTTGGCTTATAGTAATATAATATAATATTCATAATCTGCATAAATAAAATAAAATAATATATTAAGAGATATAATACTTTTATTGGTAAAATAATGTTTTAAAAACATATGAAATGAGTTTTTTAAAAGTTTGAATAGAATATGATCGGTTTATTTGATATAGGGAAAAATATAATTAATTAATATAATATCAAACTCGATGACATAGAGAAAAATAAGAATATTTGGTTCGAAGTTGTTGGACTTCATGAATATTCGCATTAATTATTATTTTTAAATTATTATAGTTTGTGCTTGGTTCTCCCTTTTTCATATGTAGACAATAAAAAATAATTTTAAACACCTTTGTATAATTTAAACCTAATCAATTGTAATATCAAGATAATTAGAACATTTGAATTTGAAGACATAAAATCAATAAGTTGATTTGCATATTATTCCCATATTATGAACCTGAGTTTATCTCCTCTCCTATCAATAAAAAAATGATAAATCACAAAAGTGTATTAATGTAGAACAAAAATATTATAGTTGGTTCATTGGAGACCGTCTTTGTTTTGTAGCTAATATTCCAATACTATCTTAAACAAAATATGATGTTTAAGGTGAATATTCAATACAAGAACAAAAATTATAACAAATATAGATATACATATTAACTTCTTAAAAAAAATACCAATTAAGGAAGAGTCTTCCTTCTTAAATTTAAAAATATCAACATATGGTGTAATTTTGAATGCATAAAATGAATAATTGAATCGTCAATCGACTTGACAATGCTCTTGTTTTTAAAAAAATAGTCTATCTATATATTCGTGGAAGTTGGTTTAAATTTATAGTTGTTATTAGCAATGGAGATATTTGTTATCTGGTAACACATTCATATACATAGCTTGATATTTTGTAACTTTATTGTTTCACACGGTTCGTTGAATTTTGCTCCCGAGAATATCATGAACAACAAAGTTAACAAATGTATTTGAATAATTATAAATTCAAATGATCTGAACGATAATAAAAACATAAAATAAAAGTCCTAAAGATAATCATAGAAAAATAACTTTAAAGAATCAATAACAAAATATAAAGAAAATACACCATTTTGGTATTAGCTTTTCCTTTCAGATGGTACCCCTTTATATAAACTATTTAATCGTTTTTATAATATTATTTGAATCATCAATTCAAAAATAAGTTAAACTCAATTAAAATAGCAACAATCAACAGCACAATAGGAACAAAATCTATAATAATAAGAATAATATTAGACACTATAAACAAATCTTATTTTAATCTTATTTGTCAAAAATATTTTATTCTCTTTATATGATTAAGTGCAAAAGAAAAACGGATGCATGTACATGTTAGTGTTCATTATCCAGCAGTGTAAAATAATGTTAATTAGTAAAAGTTAATAAGGAAAAAAAATGGATGCATACTCTTTCATCCATGAAAATAATATCGATGAAATCAATCTGATCCTGGTGTTTGAAGTTCGACATTCTTCACATTCTAATGATCCTAATCTTTAATCTACACACTTTTTGTTTATTAGTGATGGTTATTTTATGAATTGAGTCAAAATTTGTAGCCATAATTTCCGAAAAAGAAAACACATGAAATTTATTACTTGGTTCCTTAAGAATCAAATTTGAAGTAAGGTATAAATATCTTGATTTCATTTTTTATTTTATAAAAAAATAATTATGATCTTATTAATAATTCAATATAAATTAAGGTTTATCAACCAAAAAAATTCAATATAAATTAACTAATATAGCTTTCATATGGTAATGGAGTAGCTTGAAAAATTATATATGAATTCATTTGTTGAAGCTTTTATAGGACGACTTTGAAAAACATGTCTTGGAAAAACAAAAAATAAAAGGCTTAATTACACTTTTGATCCTCGCATTTTGATCAGCTCACGAAAATGGTCATGCCTTTTTCAAATCGAACAAAATTGTTCCTAAACTATCATGTTTTTTGCATTTTTGGTCCTAACCCCCATTTTCCACTCAAAACACGCTGATGTGTCCAGTTTTTAATGAGTTCGCCAAAAAAGTGCTTACTTGGCAAATCACCAATGGAAAACACATTAACATGTCAACAAATTCAATTTTTAAAAAACAAAAATAACAATTACAATATTAATAAAATAAAAATCTGATATGAATAATAAGTATAAAAACAATTAAATGTTTAAAAAAACTATAACTAAAATTATCACAAAATTAGAACACCTAAAATTATGTTCATTATTCATTGTTCTTTCACCTGCCCATTTCTCTTCTCATAACCAACACATCCTTCATTGTTCTTTATGCTTTTGTCCAGATACAATTGGGTCTGAGCCGAATGGGGAACATCCTCCATCCAAATCTGGTTCGGCTCTTGATGGGCTATTTTTGCTATGCAATAAGCCAGTTTATTACCCTCCATCTTTACATGTCTAAATTCTATAAATCTAAATCTACATCACTTAAAAACTGGAAAGATCAGCGCTTTTGGAGGTGAAAATAGGGGTAAGACTAAAACTGCAAAAAACATGATAGTTTAGGGACGATTTTGTTCGATTTGAAAGAGGAAAGACCATATTCGTGAGCTGACCATAATGCGAGGACCAAAAGTGTAATTAAGCCAAAATAAAAATAACAAATCATGTAAGCGATTGATATTGATATATTATATAAACCTAAAAGTATATGTAAAAATATCTTTAAAAAAAAGTATATGTAAAAATAAAAAATAAATTTTTTTTTTGAACAAGCAAAAATGGATTATATTAACACTGCATTAGTAGTCTCCACAGCACAAGGTGTGCCGAAAAGGCCACTAGAAAAGAAGCAGTTCACAAGTCATACAAAAAGAATCTATCCAATGCCTAAACACGACAGAGGACTAGACCACCACATGTGTTCACCAAAAACAAAAATAGCCTTTTTGGCTTTCAACCACCACAATGAGTGATATTTTACTTTGTCCAAAAGTTGCACTAAAGAAACAGGTTAGATTTCTTTAGTAGTGATTTTTACCAAACCTGGAGAATGACAAAGGTTAGATTTAGAAATGGGTCTCTCAGTATGTGCTTAAATTTGTGATCAGGTGATTAGTAGAAAAACCTTTTATTTATAGTTGGTGTTTGAATCGAATACATTCATAAAGATAAAGTAATAGCTAATTGAAGCCTTTATAAAAATTAAGATTTAAAGATAAGATTTCATATGAATTGTTTGTTGAGATATTTATGCTATGTAAAATATTAAAAATTAATTAAAAGTAAATAAAATATTTTTTGGATAAGATCAAAGTAATATACGTAGTTTGTTGAGATAATTATCCTAAATATTAAGAATATTAAGAATAATTCTGTTTTAAAAAAGTAGAAAAAAATATTAAGAATAAACGTGGAAGTGACACGTGGCATAAAAACATTTATATATATATATAGATCAAATTATATCAATGTAATAATACACCGCTCAATATCGTTTTACCCTATTCATATTTTTTAAATTTGATGTTAGACTGCGAATTTATATCATATAAATCATTCATGTAAAAATTTATTGAAATCTAAAATCATTTGATATATTTTTGACATCTAACAAGATTAACGATATTCAATAAAAAACGGATAAACCGTTAATCTTAGCGGGTCTTAATAACATATCAAATGATTTTAGATTTGTGCAAACTTTTACATGGGTGATTTATATGATATAAATTTACTATCTAACAGTCAAATTTAAAAAAAATATGAATCAAGTAAAATGATATTGAACAGTGTAATATAAATTGGTGTGATTTAATCTCATATATATATCGAAAAAAGGATAGAATACAAACCTTAGATTTATGGAAACAAAATATTTACCAAGAAATCAAAACAAAAGCAAAACTGGCCACCCAAAATCATCCTTTCACGCTCCAAAAGGAAAGAACCACCACCCAAGCAAGGAAATAGTAGAGGCAAAGTCCCCACTTGCATAAACAACACCAAGAGCTGGGCACAACCTGAACTCATAAGCACATATCGAGTCTATTATTACCACCAACACTGAACACTATTGACTCTAGCAAAAAATTGGCTCAACCATCCACTCATAAAGAGAACCATCCATGATCATGGTGTCTAACCATGTCAAAGAGAGAAATTAGATCCTCTCCACCAATTCTCCAAAGGGTGAAATTTCATTATTGATGGTGGTTGAAGGCTCACATTCCTAATATCTTTTTTATTCTCATGCTTGGTTTAATAATCTCTTCATTGTTTGTGATCCTCCACCTTGTTGAAACAAAATAGATTTGTACAATGTCTCTAAAGTTTTGATGATAACAATGTATTGAAGAACAATTGGAAGACCATAGGTTAAAATATGTCAAGCTTTGAACATATTCGAAGCACAAGAGAAGCTAAACACTTTATACAAGATCTGAAGAAAGATCAATCAGGAGTCAACGATGTATTCAGAAGTAAAGAACTCATTCAGAAGCTACTGAAGGTCCGACTCTAGTTTATCAGATTCTGAGTCACCTAGACTTTGAGTTACCCAGACGTTGAAGCCACGTCAGCTTTGTCTTCTTCTGAAAAGGGTCGCTTTCAGGATCTGACCAAGTACATTTTGTCTTCTTCTGAATCACGTGTTAAGTCAAATTTAAGGACAAGGAATTAAAGAGATAATTCTAATTGCAACAATGGTTTTCAAATGGCATTAACTACATATATCATTCAATATTCCAACGTCTTGATTTTAAAGTTTCTCAAGACAAACAGAGGAGTTATTTATGCCATCAAGAATGTAAATAAAAAGTTTCTTATAAAAAAAATGTGAATCAAAAGTTAAATTCGTATGTTTTCACTTCCATCCATAAAAAATCTAAAACTTTCACTTTGTCTAAAAATTGCTGAATCAAAGACTCCTTATGTTAAAAGCTATGAGAATTTTTTTCTTTCAAAAAACGCATGATATCCAAATCAATTGAAAACAATACCATATTCTTTTAGGATCACTCCTAAGCAACCAAACAGTATAAGAGAAACATGTAACTTAAAGATCACTAAACAAACAGAGAAACCTTAAAAATACCAACTCAATGCCACATAGCATGATATATCAACAAGGTCTCGTCTCGTGGCTTTCTGTTTTTCACATCACTTTTTTTTTATCTCGATATCATATTAGACCACTTACAATAGGCATGTTGAAAAAAAATTTAAGTAGTTGAATGGTTGTAATGGAGTGTTGAATGAAGTGTTGAAAGTGAGGTGGATTAATTGGAGTTGAAAAAATTCAACATGTAGAATGAGGAGGAAGTGGGGGCCACATAAAACATTTGACAAAATGTTATTGGTTGCTTTGATTTTCCAAATTGTTATCTCATCATAATTATTTGGGGTCAATTATTCTTAGTAAATAAATTTTTATTTAATTTTTTTTCACCATAATTCATAATTTTTTTTGTCTACAAATAGAGACTCTGCTCATTTGATATGGACACAGAAAAAAATCGACTTATTTCCCTCTGATTTTTCTATTTAGCCTCCAATAAACTCTTGCTTGTAGCTCTAAACATCTTTTTAGTGAAATGGATCCCAACAATGACCCTTTTAACACCCAAAATTCTATTAATTACCCTTTCAACTATCCAAATCCCAACAACTACAGATTTCAAAATGAATCTTCCAATCAACAAGGTCCCCAAAATATACCAAATTATGAATTTCCTCCAAATTTCATCATGAGATCATGTATCATATTGCAGAATATGATTGTTGAGGATGAACGAGATACATATGCTCAACATTGGACAATATATGATCAATCTGAGACAAGTGGGTCTAGTACACCGGAGCCATTTTCGACTGAGGTGCTACCTACATTTGCGAATCATGTGTTGTGGGCTTATTGTATTGCATTTTAAGTTTTTTGTAATTTTATTTGTTTTAATAATGACTATCCCTATATCTCGTCTTTATTACTTGCAAGAAAAATAAAATATTTAAAAATATAAATTTAAAAAAAAATCAAATAAATTATTAAATTAGAAAGAAAAAAATATTTAACTATTAATTATTTTAATTTAATTTCAATTAATAATTGTTATTAATATATAATCACAAAAACAAAAACATAAGATAAAATAAAAATATGAAATAAAAGTGATGGGTAGGGTGTGGAATTTTATTAAGCAAAACTATTGTAGTGAGTAAAAGTTAAATGAGTGTTGAATTATTAGATAAAAGAGAAAGAATATGACGTGCAGTGTAAAAAGTGAAAAAAAAGAGTGTGTTGAATATGTAAATCATTTTACATAGTCTTAGAGACAAGAAATTGGGGAATCAAAAATTGAATTCTAGGGATATGGTCTATTTTTTAATTCTAGGGTTACGATCTATTTTTGTAGTGACTGAAATCGAAATTTGATCATACTGGACTCTAACCCGTGCGATGCACGACTTTTGTAGAATTTCGTATATAAATATCATATTGATTATACATTCAATACTATGCTGTGAAACGATTGCAAAAAGCAATAAAAATGCAAAAGTTACACCAATTTAGGCTATTAACTTTATTTTCTTACCAAATAATATTATCAGGATGTGTTACTGAATTTTTTCTTTCTCAACCTTCATATTTGATTACATTCATGTTAAAAGAACAACTAAAATAAGCCAATTGAAAATGGTAAACATGTTTGAAAAATCAAAGGGAGAAAGCAAAGTAATGTTATAATCTAGGGTAATGATTTTTGCAAATAAAAAGTCAGAATAAGTAACTTTAAGTAATATATAAAAATGAAAAGGAAAAGGAACTGCTAAGAAATATGAAAAGAAATTTTTATGTGGTAAACGACAGAAAATAATAATAATTTTTTTGAGGAAAAAATAATATTAATAGTAATAAAGAATGACCATCAAGAAAAGAACCGTTAATAATAATTTCGTAGGGTATTTGTGACTTTAAAAAAATGATTTCGTACGGTATATTAATTTTGGAAGCAACAAAATTTCAATCAAAATGGAAGTGGCTTAGTGGTGAAAGTTGTAAAGTGTAGTCATAGGGTACTCGGTTCAATTCCTTGGAAAACCTTTTTTTTCATATAAATTATTTAGACCCATCGAAAAGGGCGGGAATAGGGTTACGCATAATTGTTTAACATTTATATATACTAGATTGCCGACCCGTGTGCACATGTCTTATGAGCTAAAATCGTTTCATAATGTATTTTGTTTTGGTGGTGTATTTATAATTATTGAATTCCTTCAAAAAAAAATATTGAAAATGCTTAATACCTAATGAATGTTTCAATAATCAAGGATTATTTTTAGGCATCAAAATTCAACTTTCAATAATTGTACTTCTATTTTCTTTCAAAAAATAGTACTTGTAGTTCATATTTAAGTACATAAGTGATTTTATCAAAAAAAAATATAAGAAATAATCATTCCTTTCTATGAAGGTCTACGAAAACATGTATTTACATAAAAAACCGAGGAGTGCTAATAACACATTTTTCAACACACTCACACAGGTCGATTAAACATTTTCTAACACAATTTGAGGAGGCAATTTTTCTCTTAATTTTTTACTTCCATACTACTATAACATTCATGCACAATGAATTATAGTAGCAGGATTGTGCATCAAAGCAATAAACACCCTGAGTTTATATCATGCATTAAAATGATAATGCAAAGTCAACACTATAATTTGCTCTTAGCCACGTGATTTTTACTCAGATTGGGGATATTATAAATAATGAGTTAGTTGTATATCTTATCTTATTATCTAATCTTTGCTAACAATGCTACCCTAATCCATAACCCTAAACCTAATTTACATGGCGCCATACATTTAAAAAAATTGAATTTCAAAATATCCCTCCCACCCATTACACATTAATTAGCAGCAATCCTTCAGCAGACCTTCCAAAATCTTTCATCATTAAATGTTGTTTTGTTTCCTATGCATTCCTCGGTCTTACAACAAAGAAACCCTAACCTTCCATATTCTTCCCTCATAACAGAGAAACATACCACTATATATACTCCTATTTAGAGATGTCTTCTCCCATCAAGCATAACCCTAGAAAAAATATCATCACTAAGGGCTAACGATGATGTGCAAGCTCTGCTCTCCTACTCATGCTTGACTGGTATAACGCATAACACTCAAGCAACCTTAACATTATGAACTGTGTTTCTAACATTTATCCATTTTTATAATAAATATCTAATGTCTTTCGTATTCTTACATCACCCTTGCATCCTAACCTAGTGTCTGAGTTAGACAAAGTTGTAATCGAGCTCCGAGTGAAGTACATGACTTACTGCTTTGAGTATAATGTTGAGAATGTGCGTTTAATAAAAATATATCTTTTTGTATCACTGTTTGTTATTTTATGTCGTTGTTTGCTTAAGATTTGATCTTGGTTTGTGTTTTTTTCTAAGGTAACGTGATGCTCCCAAGTATGTCTGGGATTGCACCCTTATTTATTCCAGACGCAATTATGCTCACTTCAAGCTTGGTGGTGGATTTAAGCGAATGGTGATGGCACGCAGGTTCGTGAAGGCGTGCACGTCATGCTTGGTGCTCCAAATCTTGGAAGCAACGAAACCCTTTATTTATGTATTGTCCGCTGAATGAAATAACGAGGAAATATGAAGTTATGTCGTATGTATGATGGATGGCAGTTTTTTGGTTGTTCCATGCAATGTCAACCTTTCGGAAGGAGTCCTTTATGTTTTTTTCTATCATTTTTTTGTTTCATGTTAAATCTGTCAGGAGTTTATCTAGTTATGAGTCAATTTCAAGTCAATTTCTTTATTTTGGTCTGTTTTTTTTTTTGTTTGGTCAGTGTGCCATGAATTTGTTGTTTTGTTTTGGCAACTATGAAATTGTTATCTATGGACTGAATTGTAGCACCATCTTTTAAGTTAATGAAAATTAGTTTGAGTCATATAATATTGCTAACAAAATTACATGAAGCGTGTGATAATAGTAATGTGATACAATAATAACAATGACTAATAATCTATATGAGTTTTGGAGATATGCAACAACAAAATACTGGAGAAATATGTGCATGAATATAGCTGAGTCATGAGCATGTGTTTTAATCCATATGTCATTACGGTGTACCAACATAATGTTGTTACTAAATGCTCACAAGCAAAAACTCTACTGTTAATATAATGAAAATCAAATAGGAATAAAGTGGTATTTATTTAAAACTTTGATAAAAATTCATTCTCAGTTATAAGGAACCATCATGCTAACCAATGAGGTTTATTCCAAAAAAAAAAATCAATGAGGTTGTAACATGTACAAAAAAATGTTATGTAAAGAAACAATGTTATTGTTTAGATCAGTAAAATTAGTGTGAACTTAAACCTTTTTTTTCCTTAACAATATCTTTATATTTGTTTTTAGTGGATGATTATAATTGTTTTATTAACTTTGAACCAGCTTAAACCGATACATATCATGCAAAATTATTTTTCTTATTGATAAAAACCTATACATATATATATATATATGTGGCTTTTTATTTTTATAATTTGAAATATTATAATGTTTTTATTAAATTTTAATAGGCAAATGGAGTGCAGCATAACCATATACATTTTTTTTTCTATGAAAAAGCATGTTATTGATAATGTAATTATTAAACACAATCAATCTTGGGCTTATCATATGTCAATTTAAAGTCCAGGCAAAACACAATCAATATTGGGTTTATCATATGTCCCCCATGTTGTAATTATTTTATTTGGTGGTGAATAATATCGGATTTAAAGCCCTTTTGTTATAGTAAGGGTTAGTGTGATAAGTTTTGTGTCTTTTGCACTTATCCAAGTGTACATTCCATAATGCATACCTCTCATATTTAATGCATCACGCTTTCAATGCATGTCATGCGAATATAGCACATGTTTTGATAGTTCAAAATGCTGCATATGTTAGAGTGCAAGCCCCCAAAACTCTATGGTATTAATACTGAGAGTCACAACTGTACAATTTTTATAGTGTGTTGTTCATAATAAATTCCCAACCATATGTACAATAATGTCTCTGTAACCACTATATATAAGTGTTGTTTTGTGTTATACCATATTGCACGATCTAACCCACGAAAATATAAGATAGAATTGGGATTGGTTGCTCTAACATATGGTGAAGTTGGCTTTTAATAGATGAAAATGGTGATTGCATAACTACAACTTCCAACGTAGTATACAAAAAAGTGTTTCAAAAGGTTTAATATTTAGTGCATCGGTACGTTGAAAAAACAAATTTTTGTACACCAAAATATTTATAGAGTAAATTACACTTCCCTCCCCTCAAAGATGTATGAATTACACTCTCCTCCCCTCTTATGTTAAAATATACACTCCCCCCCCCTTGAAAAGTTAAATTTATACTCCTCTCCCTTATAAGATGCTTGAATTACAACCCCATCCCTTAATAATTAAATATAGACTACACTTTAATCTATTTTAACATAAATAAATATTTTTATGATATATATTAATTTTGAACCACCATTTAAGAAAAATAAATTTATTCATTTAAAATTTAAATATCAATGATAATTAAATCTAAATATTTTCCTATTGATTTTATATTTTTTTAGTATAAAATTAACTTTTAAATAACCATGCTTTATTGTCTTTAGTAATTTTTCACATATTTTAATTTTATTTTGGTTTGTTTCATATTTTACAATAGGGTTTACAACTACATGTTAATGAAATTGTGAATAAAAAATAGCAAAAAATATATATTCAATTTTTTATTATATTAAAATAGACCCGCAATACTATTTTTTTTGAAGTATGTTAAATTATTATTTTTTTACTAGATATTAGAAATAGAAAAAAAAAATATTGAGGGAGTAAAGTGTAGATTTTAACATAAGAAGGGAGGGGAATGTAATTCAAGCTTCTCTTAAGGAAGGGGAGTGAAAAGTATTCTAATATTTTTGAATAAGAGAGGAGAGGAGTGTATATTTTAACATAAGAGGGGAGGGGAGTGTAATTCAAACATCTTTGAGGGGATGGGAGTGTAATTTACTCATATTTATATAATATATGATCAATATTACATGTTAAATGTATATGACCCGTGCGGCAACACGGATGGAAGTTCTAGTATTACGATATTCTAGGTAGTGTGTCATAATTACATGAAATAACCTTATGCAAATTAATACGTCTCCAAACCACTGAATACAAAATGGTGCAACCATTTTGATCTGAAAAGTGCAAACTATTTATCTTAAAAAAAATAAAAATTGCAACATTAAATTGAAAATGTCCAAATTATACAAATGCAGTTATGTTTTTAAACATAAATTCTAATTGCATTATACTATAAACAGCTCTAATCAGTTAATATTCTAAACATCACGACGTGGGGGTGCTAATCTGGAAGCATTTCGTGTGAGCCTAATATTAGAATTGACGTGAAAAATATCACAATATATGCCTTTTGAGCCTCCAATAAGAATACACAAAAATAATAAAGCTAACAATTTAATTCACACCAATTTTAGAGCCTGCAAATGTCCTTTATATTCATTACTTCCTGATTTATACGAAGGAAAACTATCATACATTCCTTATCATATTTCCTTTATTTTATAAACCAAAAAAGCAAACCATTGCAAGTATGAATTGCTATGTCTGACAAATCTTATAAAAATTATTTATAAGCAGTGTAAAAGAAAAAATCCAACATAATTTAAAATCATTGCAAGTATAAATTGTCATATACCAAAACCAAAATATTAAACAAACTATCTGGGTTTAACAACAAACTAACGGATATCATTTGACTAAAATGCAATATGGCAATGTCATTGCATATTATCTTAAAACGGAAACAAAGAGAAGAAACTTGTCTTCAGAAACATAAAAAACATAAACGGCTGATAATAGTCTAAACTCCTTGACCAAAATACAAATTTAACAATAAAATTGGTCCAGGAAATAAAACAGGTAAATCAAAACATCCAATTAAACTCCATGTTATTTGCGATCATTTGTCGGTTGGTTCGACTTTAACACGAACCAGCTTAGATGGTTTAGTGGTAGAAGCTGATCCACTTTCAAGCTCAACACTGCCCACAACATCTTCAACATTAGATAGCCTTTTCGAACCTGCCTTGCTTGTTGGAGTTTGAGACAAATCAGTGTTTCTACATGAGTCATTGTGCACTATAAAACCATAAAAATAAAAACTTCAAAGGCAAAAGAAGTGTTTTATTTTTGTAACATTATTCTTGTAAGCATAAGGTAAAAATGCTACCATCGTCCAATAAACCTTCATGTTATCAAGAGCTACTACAATTATCAGTTAAAAGACAGTCCTAATAGTAATTGTAACAGCCCGATTTTCGCTAGATTTATTCTATTATTTATTTATGTGTGTTTATATGTGCTTATATGTGCTTATATTTATATGTGTTTATATGTGCTTATTTGCGATCATTTGTCGGTTGGTTCGACTTTAACACGAACCAGCTTAGATGGTTTAGTGGTAGAAGCTGATCCACTTTCAAGCTCAACACTGCCCACAACATCTTCAACATTAGATAGCCTTTT
>Ga0228710_1009624_pt1 | contig 13301 bp, 11 predicted proteins | sample MedpolnodulmetaG_FD_177995 | JGI IMG/M metagenome (GOLD analysis project Ga0228710, IMG submission 177995) | Root nodule microbial communities from Medicago polymorpha collected in Santa Monica, California, United States - pink nodules | ecosystem: Host-associated > Plants > Roots > Nodule...
AAAAAAAAATAAAAAACACAAAAAAAAAAACAAAAAAAAAAAATATATATATATATATATATATATATATATATATATATATATATAATTCATTGAAATGGATCCTTTATACCTTCCAACTTATTAGAAGTCTCCTCATCAATCTCACAGCCAAATCCAAAGTACCTCTCACAAGACACATTGTAAATCTTCTTCTTAGCTTCCTCTTCACTGAAAACCAAACAACAAATTTAGAAAGACAAAAACCAAAATCACTTAAAAACAACAAGACATATCAAACTAAAACCAAATTAGGGTTTCAAAACAGAAACATTAAATTTTTATCACAGCCTAGAAACAAAATCATTTAGAAAAAAACAATTACACCCATAAAAACCCAAATTAGGGTTTCAAAACATCAATTCTTCCAATTATTGCTTCACATCCACATAATATCTTACCACTCTAGGCTAACTCCTTTAGTTTTTTAACTAGCAGTCACTTCAAAACACTCTCACCAAACCATAGAAGTTTTGTATCAAATCAACTTATCAACTTATATACTTAAAACCAATAACACCCATCAAATCAAGTTATCTCCCAAATCATATAGAATCAAACAAAAAAAATAGAAAGCCAAAACCACTTAGAAACAATAAAACCCATAAAACTAAAACCAAAATTAAGGTTTCAAAACATCCATTTCAATTACAGAAAAATATCCCACAATCAAAAAAAAGATTTTTATCACACCCCAGAAGATTTAACAAGCAAAAAAAGGATTTTTATCACAACCCAGAGGACCCAACAAGCAAAAATCCAAAAAGTGTATTAAAATTCATAAATTTCGATAACAAAATTAAGAATTTAACAAATCAACAGTAAGAAAATGTTATACCTTCCAAGAATTTCTGCAAGGGTTTTGACGTAACAATCAATCATCTGCTGTTTGGTAGCACCTTCACCACCAGGCTTATCCATAACAATAAGCCAGTGATTGTAATCACAACCCGGGAAAAGCGGAGCCATCTCAGCAGGAGGACGGTCACTAAAGGAGGTGTTGGACCCCGGTACTAGCGGCGAGTAGTTGCAGTAACCGGCACGGTGAATCCCGCCGAAATGGAGTGATTGGAAGATGGTTTGGGACATTGGGATGATGAATCGAGGGGATGTGAGAGATGAAGGTTTGGAGAGTGCTCCGGCTACGGTGGTGGTGTAGGTGGAGGTGGTGGTGGAGAGAAGGCGGCGTTTGAAGGATGATGCAATTGCTCTCGTCGCCATGATGGATCTGAAGGAGAAGGAAATGGGAATTAGGGTTTTTGAGAGATTGGGGTTTTTGGTGCTTCACTAAGTGTGAAACCTGATTAACCTCAATACCAATGGGACAATGTTTTTCTGTCAAATGATTAAATAATACAAAATTTAATAAGAAGTTATATTAAAAGTGGTTGTAGCAACCAAAATTAAAAAGCAAATGCTCTATTTTTCATTTGTTGAAAATGATTTAAAAGTACATCATTACTAATTGTGTTAATCATTGATCATCCATCTTGTTACCGAAAAAAAATTTCTTCATCCTAATTCAATTATACAACAAGCAAAATATTAGAGGCAATCAAACCAAAAACCAAAATACAAGCATCCAAACAGCAGCTAAGGTTATTAAAGGAATCAAAAACAATGCTACTGATTTAGACCTGTAATGTAAAACTAGTTGTTATGGTTATCAAAGGAATCAAAAACAATGCTACTGGTGCTTTCCCTTGCAGTAGCGTGAGGTAGGCATGGCCATTAGGTAAAACTAGTATTGGATTACAATTTACAATGTACATCCTATAATCCTATGCAAACTATTCTGTGAAAACAAAGGAACAGAAACAGGGAATAAACAACACAGGGAACAAAAACAATTAAAAATTAATCAAACTTTAAATTAAAAATTATTATTTTAATGTTATAAATTTATAAATATTTATCATTTTGATTTTTTATTATTTTATATATTACAACCGGTTGAACCCCGGTTCGACCTCGGTTAAACCTTTAAACCCTGAACTCATAGCTATGCCGGTTCAATGTCTGGTCCGGTTTTCTTTACCTTGGTATAAGTAGAGGTGTTCAAAATCAATCAACTCAATAGAAAAATGGTAGATGAATCAATTTAAATCACAGAAAATTGTTTCTCTGACATCAAAAAGTTCATATTGACACATGGAAATGACTAAATTACCCCCAGCGGTAGTTAACTGCCTCTGACATATCCGGCAGCAGTTAACTGCCTCTCGCTTTGATGCACTTAAGGGCAGTTTCAATGGTGATTTTACGCGTTTCGGTTGAAAAATCAAAATAAATCAAAAGTTATTCAGAATTCTACAAAACTTTACAGACCCTCTATATATTTTGTTTTTAGAGTTGTCTGCAAAAAAACCAGCTCAAAATTCAATTTCTAGGTCAACGTTTTGATGTTTTGGTTTCTTGAATTATTGGCGCATTAAAAATTCATATTTAATCCATTCGTTGTCGAAAAATTTAAATTTTTTGTGGGAAATGTTTTTTTATGTTCTTAATATGTGTGGAAAAAATAATGAAAAAATTCAACCTCTATATAACTTTTTCGGACGTGCAGTTGGAAAAATATTGCAATTTTACGCGTTTCAGTAAAAAATTCAAAATAAATTGAGGATTAGTCGAAATACTACGAAAATTTGAAGATCCTCTGTATGTATTTTTATAGCAAAAAAACAGCTCAAAATTCAATTTTTAGGTTGATGTTTTCGTGTCTTAAATTTTAGTCGCGTTAAAAATTCATATTTAATCCGTCCCTTGTCGAAAAATTCAAATTTTTTGTGGGAGATGTTATTTTGTTGTTCTAAACATGAGTGCAAAAAATCGTGAAAAAGTTCAACCTCTAGGACACTTTTTCGGACTCAGTCTTGGAAAAAATTGTGATTTTGCATGGTTCAGTCGAAAAATCAAAATAAATCGAGACTTAGTCGAAATGATACGAAACTTTATAGACACCTCTATAAAAATACATATAGATGATGTGCAAAGTTTCGTAACATTCTGAATAAGTGTCGATTTTTTTTATTTTTTCAATTGCGATTTGGCACGTTTCGGTCGAAAAAATAAAAAAAATCGAGACTTATTCGGAATGTTACGAAACTTTTCACATCATCTATATTTTATTTGTATAGAGGTGTCTCTAAAGTTTCGTAGAATTCTGAACAAGTTTTGATTTATTTTGATTTTTCGACTGAAACGTGTAAAATCACCATTGAAACTGCACTTAAGTGCAGCAAAGCCGGAGGCAGTTAATTGCCCCTGGAGCCAGCGGCAGTTAAGTGCTGCCGGATACGCCAGAGGCAGTTAACTGCCACTAGGGGTAATTTGGTCATTTTTATGTGTCATTATGAACTTTTTAATGTCAGAAAAGCAATTTTCTAAATCAAAATATAAAAAAAAAACACACACATTTGATTTAAATGCATTTGGGCCATTTTTCTAATCAGCTATGTGTGGTTCGATTAAGTTTGCATTTTGTTATTTTGTCAACCGCACCAAACTGCAGGATAAAGAGAAACATTAATTAAATTTATGTCATACAACCTACTACTCGTATAAACTCAACGGGAACTTGTATAGAATGACCTATTTTCACTTTTGCATTTTTTTTTTTGTGTTCGGGGTTCGAACCTGGACTTTGTATATATTATACATTGTCTTTACCAACTGAGTTAAGCTCACGAGGACTGACTTTTGCATATATGCTTGAATTTTATGTATTTTAAATCATGGAAACTCAATAAACACTTTTAGAGAATGTTAAAATCTTAGTTTTTTTTACGTAAGTTATTTATTGGAAAATATTTTTAATTTGGTCTATTGTTGAAAACATTGTTGGATAAAAATGAAATTGTATGTAATGTTCGATGAAATTTGAAACATTGTTGGAAATATGTTGTTTTTAAATTTTTAACTTGATTTTAATGTTGAAAAAAAAAATTAATGTCTCCTGAAAATCTGTAACAATCGAAGCAACTCAAACCGCATTAGTTTCGTTTGATTAAATTTTTATTTTAAAAGTCAACTGAACCAAAACAAACCGCATGTTATTTATCTTGCGGTTAGAATGACTATTAACTTCAAAACAGAACCAATTCGTACTACGAACACCCTTAGTGTCAAGTGTATAAAATATATGGGATGATATTAGATCGAAATAAAAGATGAATAATGTTTCAATTTAGAAAATAAATGAATAAAGTTAACGACACTCGTTTTAACACATTTTCCTTCAAAAAAAACACTCATTTTAAAACAAACCCTAAAAAAAACTAATTTTAACTTCTTCTTTTTTTTAACATTCACTCTTTAATTAGATGAAATATGTACGGATCTCATCATTTTATATGGAATAGATTCTCAAAATAGTGTGACCCACATGTATTTTACTCATTAAATGAGTGAGTTAGAAAAACAAATGTTGTTAACATTACTCGTAATAAATAATTAATTGTTGTTTTTTGGGTCGAGAATAACCTTGTAAACTAGAATCACACACCTTAAACATGAATAAGTGGAGAGTTGTGAGCTTGAATTTGTGGCCCTTCAATTGAATATCATGGAGATATCAATTAAATTTTAGGGTTAAATAAGTAAATGGTCCTTCCAAAAAAATTGCATACATGAAATTAGTCCCTGCTTTTTGTTAAACTCATGTCTAATCTTCATATTTTTTTAATGAAGTTTTGCATAAATGGATAGAAAATTATCACAATATTTTCCAAAAAAAATAGTTTAATATGAATTTTTTTCGAACAAAAAACATAAAAATCATATTTAATTATTGTTTATTTAAAAAATTCTAATTTTTTTTTTAAGCAATCGTCATAATATTCTACCCATTTCTTGAAAATTTCAATAAAAATTTGAAGATTAGACATGAGTTGTTAAAAGGTAGGGACTAATTTCATGGATGGAAAATTTTGGAGAACCAAAAGCGCCTAAGGAATATTTTAGGGGGACTAAAATCAAATGTTGGTATATTTATGGGGACATTTACTTATTTAACCCTAAATTTTATGTGATATATTCTCCATAAAACCTTTTGATGTTAGATCTAACAATGTGACAAATTAAGGTTGAAACAAATTAACTATTTGTTACAAGAGATATTCACATTTAGCGGACTCTCTAAAAAATTTCTCTATGACCTTAATTTCTCTATATTTTTATTGTCTCTCTCCTCCCTCCCAATCCAACCTATTTTCATCGCGATGTAGATGCGGTCACTAGGCGGTGCAAAGATTGGCTTTGGTTGTCGTCATCACCCAACCATGCATCACCCAACCACCAGTTTCTACTGACGGTCGCATTTCCATCAATGATTGGTTGTAGTGGTGCTGTTGGAATTCATGGTGGTGATGGTGGTTGGTTGTAGTGGTGGTGTTGGTTCGTGATGGTGTTGGTATTCATTTTATCTTTAAGAGAACCAAAACACAGAAACAAAATGAGACCAACACAATTTAAATTTCTCTTTCTTGTGTTTTTTCCACCTTTAGTCTTTCTTAGTGTTTTTTATGTCCGAGGTGTATGAGTTTTCTTTTGGGTGTTTCGCCTATTTACGATGTCCTTTACTTGTTGTTTTTGTTTTTGCGGTCTCTATTTGTCTTGTGCATGGATGAACTTGGTTATTAGTAAATTTTGCTGTTGAAAAAAAAATCACATTTAGTGTATAATAAAAAAAAAAATCAAAAAAAGGTGTTTTATGGTAGGTTACACATGAGTTGACTTAAAAGTATAGGTCAAAGGTGATGATGAAAAACTTTTGAGGAACGAACAGTCGATTGTTTTTTAGTAGGACTAAAATAAAAAGTTTTCACTGATATGTTAGGGATTGACGGCGATTGTTAGGGACTTTGGAGGTGTTGGTGTTGCTGTAACATGTTGGAAAACACTTACTCTGCCAAATTCAGATATAGCTGAAGCAATGACGATGAAAAAAGGTGTGGAATTCGCAAAGGATATGTTATTTTTGTACCTAATTTCCAAATCTTATTCACAAAATGTGATATCTTTTGTCCCAGATGTCCAATTGCTTCTTTCATACATGGGTACCATTGTTGATGATTATAGACTTTTAGTTTGTTATTTTCAATATTTACAATTCGCGCATATTAGACGTGAAGCCAATCAAGCTTTTAGCAAAATACACTACCCAATTTTAAAATCTCCAAACTAACCAATTTTCTTTAACCTCTTCACCGCTCTATCGTTTTCTCTACTTGTTTCTTCATCTCTCATCACCAACTTCTCAGAACCCTTTTACTCCTTCCACCTCTGTTACCATGAACCTCTCTTAGGGTTCCTCTTGTTTCCCTTCATTCTTGACCTTTTCCCTCGGTTTTCTTGGTTAATCGCCTTTCCAAGAATCTGTTTTGTTTTGATTCCCGATGAATCTTCGTAGTTATCTCCAGTTTTTGGAAGTTTCTTGGAGTGGGTTCCTTGTATTTGATACCTGTGTAGACTCCATTTGGTTCTCTGTTGTATTTCCTTTGTTACCTTATTACTGAACCGATCTTCTTTACCCTCCCCACCATGAACTCTTTAAGCCAATCTCCTTCCTCTTCTTCTAATGGAAAACTACCCATGTTTGATCCTTCCTTGCCTCCTCTTACGTCTGCAAACAACACCAGTGTTGCGGTTTCACCTAACAAACCCATCCGAGTTTTCTCTCCTAAACCTCAGATCAACATCCCTTAAAGTAGCAATTCCAGAACTGAAAGCCCTTCCTATGGTGCTAAACAAACACCACATGGAAATTCACCTGGCCCTGGCACACCAGCTCAACAGAGTCCAGGATCTGTGCCCAGGTTTTTCATATACCCTGAAAAAATTGTCCAAGAAGGAGTTAATTCCTGCAAGAAGAGTTTACTCGGCAAAATCATATCAGACAAAAACATCCATGTCAGTGCACTTAAACAAGGCTTGGCAAGTATTTGGAATGACCCATTTGGTCTAACTATCCATGAAATTGAATGGAATATACTTTAATTCTTCATGGACAATAAAATTGACCAAGAACGAATCCTGTTGGGAAACCCATGGACTTTTAGAAATTCTTGGCTAATAATCAAGCCTTGGGACAGAGAAGTAGATCCCAAGACTATTACCTTTGATGAAGCTCCTATCTAGGTCCAACTTTGGGGACTCCCCACTCACTGTAAGACAAAATTAATGGGGGGAAAGCTTGGGAGCCTTACTAGGAACAATTGAAGCATCAGAGTTATATGAGTACCCTGGCAGGAATATTATCATAAAAATTAAGGTTGCTATCAATGTCCACAATCCTATTTCTTCTGGTATTCATGTGGGTAACCTTATTGATGGCACCACTTTGGTTGATTTTAGGTATGAATTCCTCCCATTGGTCTGTTTCAACTGCGGTCTTCTAGGCCATGGGGAGAAATTATGCCAAAATCAACCCTTGGAGCATGGAAACTTGGCTCCTCTTGGACCTTGGATCAGGTCATCTCAGTATGGTAGGCATATCATGGATCCAAAAGAGAATAAATTCCACAGTAACCCCTCAAAGGCAAGGAATTTTGGGCAATACAACCCTCCTGTACCTAAAGACATGCTACAGCAACTCGCAAATATGAAACTCACTACTGAAGATCACACTGAATGCACTACTAGGAATCTAAAACGTCAGTTTGAAGAAAGCACTAAATACACAGCAGCAAGCACAACTCAGGAGCATCTTATGACTCATATTGTGGTTACTTTTAAAAACAACATAGATGGGACCTTCAGGTAGATACCAACCCAGGAGGAGCAGCTCATCATAACTGAAAGCACAATTCCAAAAAAACAGAAGGCTGAAGACTTTACAAGTGGGTATCAACAGATGGCAGACCCTGCTAAGCAGGCCAGCCAGCAGCAATGAAGCTCCTTTCGTGGAACTGTCAAGGGAGTGGCAAACCCAAAACAGTGAGGGCTTTTAAAAAGCTCATTCATGATAACCGGCCCGACGTTGTTTTTGTTATGGAAACTAAGAAAACTACTGCAAATTGTAAGATCTTTCAAAGTTTTAGGAAGCTTGATAAATCAACTATTGTTGATTGTACCACTAATGGTAATGGCAGATCTGGTGGTCTTGCCTTTATGTGGAATTCTCTAACTATTCATATTGATATAATACATACTGATTCCAACTACATTGATTTTATTCTTACTTGCTTAACTACTAATAATGTAATGAGGGCTATTGACATCTATGGTTTCCCTCAACACCATAATAAATTCTTAACTTCCCAACTTATTTCTGACATATCTACTATTAATTACCATGAAAACTGATTAGTTTTGGAGATTTTAATATGGTGTTGAACTCATAGGAGAAGTGTGGGGGAAATCCTATAGACCAGAACCTCACTCTGAATTTTAGAGACACGATCCAAATTTGTGATCTCTATGATATTGGGTATAAAGGGGACCATTTTACTTGGGCTAACAACCAACAAGACGAGCACCATATAAAGTGCAAACTGGACAGGTTTTTAGCTTCTAGTGGATGGTTAAATACCTTCAGCTCCCATAGTAATACGCACCTGCTTAGATATGGTTCTGATCATTGTCCATTACTATTATATTGTAACTCTAATATTATTTGCAGAAAAGCTCCTATATTTAGAGTCAAATTTGAACAGACGTGACTCAGAGATGAAAATCACAAAAATATTCTGAAGAATGCTTGGGCTAGCAGTTCTGGCCATATCACTAACAAACCACAAGAGTCCCTCTCAAAACTCCACCTTTGGGGCAAAGACAGATTTGGCATCATCCCTAAGAGGATCAAATAGACTCAACAGGAACTAAATATGCTTATTACTCACAGTGGTAAGGAGAACAATCTACCTCTAATAAAAGACAAAGAGGTTGAGCTTGATGATTTATTGGAGAGCGAGGAATTATAGTACGAAGACCCTTTGGCAAACTTATGGCGATAAAAACACAAAAAAAATTCACCATAAGGCCAGCCAAAGCAGGAGAAAAAATAGTATTGAATATATTCAAGACGTACTTGGTAATAAGATCTCTGACCCGAAACAGATTCAGAATAGCTTTGTGAACTATTTCAAGGATCTTTTCACCAGCCAAAACTTACATAAAGTAGAAGAAACTGTGGAGGTGGTCAAGAATAAAATCACAAAGCATATGCTTGAAGATTTAAATAAACCCTTTACTAGTGAGGAGGTGTATTGTGCTATCAAGGATATGAGGGGCCTGGTTGCACCTGAACCAAATGGTATTCCGACGCTTTTCTTTCATCGCTACTGGGATGTTATTGGCCATGAAACTACACAGGTAGCTCTGGATATTCTTAATAGGGGGGATCCTACTCCTTTCAACACCACTCACATCTGCCTTATTCCTAAAGGCAGGAACCCTTGTGCCCCTAGTGACTACAGACCGATCTCTCTCTGCAATGTTACCCTTAAGATTATCACCAAAACAATAGCCAATAGATTAAAACCTATCCTTTCCACTATCATCAGCCAAAACCAAAGTACGCTTCTTCCCGGAAGGCTTATTTCGGACAACTCACTTATTGCTTTTGATATTTTTCACTATTTTAACCAGACCACCAGCAGCAAGGGTCATATCGGTATCAAAACAGACATGGCAAAAGCATACGAACGGATTGAGTGGCATTTCCTTAAAGCAACTTTAAGCTCAATGGGATTCCCAGAGCATCTCATTACTACTATCATGAAATGTGTGACTACGGTTTCGTTCTCTATACTTATTAATGGCGCTCCTTCAAAGGCTTTTAATCGCAAAAGGGGCCTAAGACAAGGTGACCCCTTCTCCCCCTACCTGTTCATTATTTGTGTGGATGTCCTTTCAGGTCTCTTAACTCAAGCTAATAATAATAAGAGTATCCATGGGGTTAAAATAGCTAATGGAGCTCCTGAGATCACTCACATTCTCTTTGCGGATGACAGCCTCATATTTTGGAAGGCTACCAAAGAGGAAGCTAACCATGTTATGGGGATCCTTAATCAATACCAGGAGGCCTCTGGACAGAAAGTAAACCTCGATAAATCTGAATTCATTCTTAGTAAGAAGATGCATAACGACTCAAAGGCAGATATCAAACAAATTCTCCAAATGAAACATCTTGACAGTTTCTCAAAATATTTGGGGTTCCCTACTGTTCTGGGCAGATCAAAAAGACAAGTTTTTGACTACGTCCAAGATAGAATTTGGAAAAAGCTCAAAGGGTGGAAGGAAAAACATCTATCTTTCCCAGGCAGAAGCGTCCTCATTAAAGCCGTAGCACAGGCTATACCTACGTATATTATGAGCAATTTTTTGTTCCCTAAAGGTTTTTGTGAGTACATTGAGAAAATGGTGTGTAAATTTTGGTAGGGAAGTAACTCGGATAGAAGAAAAATCCATTGGATAAGCTGGAATAAATTGTGCCACCATAAAAAACAGGGTGGAATGGGGTTTAAGGATCTTAGAGTTTTTAATGAAGCCCTTCTAGCTAAGCAAGGTTGGAGGCTTCTCACCCACCCTAACTCTCTGGTAGCACCCTGCTTAAAGCTAAATACTTCCCTAAAACCTCTTTCTTTAAAGCTAAAACTAGTGGTAACATCAGCTACTCTTGGCATAGCATTCTAAATGCCAGATGGATTCTTGAAAAAGGGTGCTATTGGGCCATAGGTAACAGGGAAATTACGAATATCTGGAGTGACAGATGGCTCCCATTTCAAAATGAGATGAAGATTTGGACCCTAAAACCCGTCCCCACTCAGATTGACTTGAATCATATCACTAAAAGTCTCTAACTTAGGGTGAATCGTTTCATGAGTTTTTGAATCTTATCACCTCTGAAACGATTCAAAATAGTTTGAATCGTATCATAGAAACTCTCTGCCTTTTGTTGAATCGATTCAAAAGAGTTTGAATCATTTCAACCTTCATCCTGGGTCTCATGAATCAATTCAAATATGGTCTGATACGTATCAATCTTCATAGTTCATCTGGCTTGTCTTTTAGCTGTCTGAATCGATTCAACCATTTAATGAATCGATTCACTATGTTGTTTTTGGCTGAAATTTTGCACTTACCACCCTTTTCTTTATATACTCACTTCCTCATAACACCCAAAATATTGAATCATTTGCATATATTCTCTATATAGTCTCCAAAGCTCATTGTTCATTTGTTATTGAGATTAAACACTTTTTCTAAGAATCATTATGGATCTTTACGTCATAGATTGCTGGAGCTATATGGATTGTACGTTGATTGCTTTCAAGGATATTGATTGGGAATCAAGGATCTAAAGTGAATTGAGTAATTTCATTCCACCTCCAAGGGTATTGGGGATTCTTTCTAAAGTTCTTTTGTTCAATGAGATCTAATTGTCGGACGAAGCATCAAAGAGTTCGAGTGAAGAGGTTCAAGCGTTGCATGGATGATTGAGGATTCGAAGACATCAAGAAGCACCAATTTTAAAAGTTATTTGAAGATTAAGGGAGTGATTGCATATGAATTGAAGAACTAGGGTAGTTTCAAGGAATTCTTATAATCACATTGTAATCAACATTCATATTATAGTGGAAGTCCTCGGTGGAGACGTTTTCCATCGAGAAGAGTAGACGTAGCCCGAAGCGAGAACGAAAGAGTGAACTTTTATAAATCGTGATGTCTTCTCTCTTCTCTATCCTCTTTAATTTTGATTGATTGTGTATTTGATTGCTTGACAAATTGTTAGAATAGGAATTGAGTGTGATCTAGGTTTGTTAAACTTGAATTTGTTCTTTAAATTTGCTTTATCTCACTTTCCATAGATCACACTTGATTTCAATCTATTGTCAATTTATCAAACACTTACATAATTGTGTTCATTAGTATAATTGATTAATTTCTCTTAGGTTTGGATTGAGATTGGACTTGTTTTGTAACTTGTGTGAAAATTATTAATAATAGATTGTGTTAAGGGTTGTCTTAGAGTCTCTCAATTCCAAGTAAATCTTATTAATTGTGCATAGTCTTAATAAATGTCATTGTCATTGAATCTTGCACAAATCCAATATGTCGTAAATTGTTTTTCAAAAATCACTTTCGCTACAAACTTGGAAAACTTTTAAAGAGAACAACCTAGTCATATAGACCAACAAGTTGTAGTTGGGCTGTTTTATCCTGAAAACGTTGTGGTTGATAGTTTGCTTTGCACAATTTTGGGTAATGTCATGAAACGTCTTAAAGAGAACGACTTAGTCCACAACTTAGCCTAATAATCTCTTCGGTGACAGAAAATATTTTTAACTAATTTTTACAATTGTTCCAACAGCCACACACACACACACACACACACATATATATATTCAAATCCACCGCAATACATTATTAGAAACATGATTCAAGTAACATCAGGGAGGTCATTGAAAAATTATCTTGAAGTGTCTTGTTAACTTGAAACCTATAGGTGCATTTGCTTCTAAATTTGTAAACATATTTGTGATCCTTCATACATTTAAACAGATGTTGCATCTCTGACTTTTTAAATTCAATGGATTTTTTTAATCTTTGACGTGCATTGTACACTTGCTTCATATTCATCAAATTATTGTTTATTTTATCTCTCAAATTCATCAGCATATTCTTAGGTACCACCATATTCCTTGTCAGGTCAACAACATCTTATTCTCTTTCTCAATTAGGCTATCAACAAAAGGCGACTTTCTAACTTTGGCTCCATTACATGGTTGTGCACTCCATTATACTTAATGACCATTCATTTAGTTTCCCAAATAACCACGCAACATAAATAAACATTCATATTTTCTTGATCATGTGTCTTCTCACTTTAAATGCTTCATGATTTTTTTTGTACACATAACCCCTTACACAAGCCAACATTGACTTTGATGCCCTTCTTCCACCACCAAGATATGATTTGTCTATCTATAATTAAAGTAAATCACACCTTTGTTGCTTGTCGACGAAACGAATCCAATTAATCATATCATCTCTAACTTTCCATTTCTCTTGGTGCAAGAGTAAGACACCGTATCTACTTCATTATCACCAGGTTTTGAAACATCGGAACCAATAATGTTATCTTTAGAATTAGCATTTGGTTTCACATTAACGAAACTTTAACAATATTTGGTTTCAATTTGACGGAATCTTCAACAGTAGATGGTTTGAATTTGATGAAAGACTAAACTATATTTGATTTTGACTCAACAAATTTATCAAACGCATTTTCAACTATAACTATGAATAAATAACAAAAC
>Ga0228710_1009626_pt1 | contig 13297 bp, 5 predicted proteins | sample MedpolnodulmetaG_FD_177995 | JGI IMG/M metagenome (GOLD analysis project Ga0228710, IMG submission 177995) | Root nodule microbial communities from Medicago polymorpha collected in Santa Monica, California, United States - pink nodules | ecosystem: Host-associated > Plants > Roots > Nodule...
TATATATCTACTTTACTCTTTTCATTTGTTCATTTTTTTATGATTAAAACCAAGGTTTTAAAAAACGGTCCGCTACCGAGAAAAAGGCCGCGACAAAAAGGTATAGGTAGCGGACGTTACCGTTTCTACATAGTGAACAAAAATCATGACGAAACGCCGTTACGGCCGCGACGAAACACCGTTAAGGCTGCAAAAATATGTTGTTCATGACATTTGACATAGAATCCGGATATTTTTTCAATTGAGATAGATGAAAATCATATTATTGGTACATATTTGATCATACATTACATAAGTTATCTCCTTATCTAGTTTAGAACTCCAAATCTTTCTCTAGTTTAAGTTATTTAAGTTACTGTCATTATTTAAGAGTTGTGCAATGTTGTGATTAATTCACTCCGCGACAACCGCAATCTATATGGCAACACCCGTAACGACCGAAATCCTATACGCGACCTTGACCTTGACCGTTATTTAAAACCTTAATTAAAACTAAATGCTTTTTATTAGAGTTTAAAGGTAGTGGACTGTCGGTTCAAAACAACTTTCTACAGACAATTAATGAAAACACTCGGAAGTAGGAGAAGGAAGTTACATAGCATATAATTTGTTTTCTGTGTTTTTATTAATCTGATGTGACAATTCTGAGTGTTTTGATTGGTTGCCTGTGCAAAGTTGCTTTGAACCGACACTCCACCACCTTTAAACGTATGTTTTAAATTATTATATAATGAAAGTAACACAAGAATGAAAGATAAGCGGACAACAAACTGGAATACTAATCCTTTTTGAATGACAGAACAATTCTTGAAAAACTACATTGATAGACCTAAAAGACACAACATTGCTACTATGCATATGATGTTTTTTATATAATTATATATATATATTTGTTGTGATTTAAGGTTGAGAAAGAAGCTGTTGCTAATTGGGTTTTGTCTTTTCAAGTTCGACGTGGAACAACAGATGATCCTAACAATGGTATGCAAATGATGTTGTTACATGTAATTTATGTTAAAAGTTTGATTTTTAGATGACCCATTTGAAGGATTTTGATGCAGAACAATTCTATGGATTTCATGGTTCTAGGACTTCTCAGTTTCCTCCGGATGAGAATGGGGTGAGTAAAATATTGTAATTGAAATTTAAGTGCTAATATTTGTTTTTAGTTTGGTCAAGAATCATAAATATGGTTATATTTGGATAAACAACCTAATGAGTGCTTATAGCATTAACACTTATAAGTTCTAATGTATAAGTTTTTCTAAAACAGAAGATAAAATTAAGTCAAATTGCTTTCACCTAAGTATAAGCTGTTTTCATAAGCTATCATAAAGAAATTATGGAAATAAGTTGAAATCAATTGATAACATGTCATACGTTGTTTCATAATCTCTTCCAAAAAGTTTCACAAGTTCTTATGCCAGTAGGTAAGTTCAAATAAGTAGATTCAAACAGATTCTGACCTGTTTATGTTTTTTTTTCTTTCTTTTTTTGTTATTGAAGGTTTTTCACCATAACAACAGTCACTTGGCAAGTACCTATTGTGCCCTTGCCATATTGAAAATTGTTGGCTACGATTTGTCAAGTCTTGATTCTGAATCGTTGTCGTCTTCAATGAAGAGCCTTCAACAGCCTGATGGAAGGTAATCTTTTGAAATTTGGATTCGAGCCATACTCTTTATGCTTATGTATTTTCCATATCATTAAAATCCACTACTACTTTTCATTTTTGTGATGTATTGTTATGGAAACTTTTGCTAACAATTATGCCCTTAATGACATGTTTAAGTGGAGTTGCTTATTCATGAATTCTTTGATCTATGCCAACAGTTTCATGCCTATTCATATCGGGGGAGAAACAGATCTTAGGTTTGTATATTGTGCAGGTTAGAGAAAAATACATGAAATGGAAGTTCTATTTGGTTAATTAATAGATAATCATGGTATATTAAATATTACTTTTTAACTAATTAACTTTTTCAGCTGCCATTTGTTTCATGCTGGATAACTGGAATGGAATGGACAAGGAAAAAGTCAAGGATTACATATTAAATTGCCAGGTTTGTGCAAATAGTACCTCTTGTGTTGTTTTATTTTTAGACAAATCCTCTAGTGTTGTTAAATAGTGGTTATAGCTAGTGGAACTTGAACAAATCATTATCTAGGAAAAAAAATATTGTCATGTAGAGGTCATAGCGGCGCTATAGCCCAATTGTATAGAATAATTTGAACAAACTGATATTTTCTGCGATTTTTGTTTGACAACAGTGGTGATGCAAAAATAGTTAATGTTATTATGTCATGGCTGTACTATTTTGGACATGCATTTTCCATGAACATATATGTGTGTGTGTGTGTACGTAAATGAAACTTATCCTTCTTTTTCTTTTATTGTTTCTAGTCTTATGATGGTGGGTTTGGATTAGTTCCTGGTGCAGAATCTCATGGTGAGTCAAAACAATCTTTTATCACAATTTAAATGTGATTCCATACTGTGAGAAGGGCTATTGCAATGTTTATTTGTCACATTAATTCAATGTTTAAAAAGTCAAATTGGACATCAAATCAACGAAACATTTGAGTCATGGTTCAACTGCTTTAAACCGCTCAAACTAGGATGAAACCACAGTCGAACCGCTCAAATAACCGAACCGTAGACAGTGCCGGTTAACGGTTCAACCATTTGCACCGTCCATTTTGGTTCGCTCTTTAGAACGTTAATGATAATCTTTTTCCTGAATTTTCTCCTTTTTATGGTATTATCCATCACATGATAGATTTGTTTGATACATGTTTACAATGTGTTAGTTGGTAGGAGATTAAAATATGGGACGTTATGTTCTGTACACATTTATACACATCTTGAAAGGCAATCTTCATCTGTTTCATTTAAATGTTTATTATTACTCAAAAGATATTTATCAACATTACTTGTTTTAGTGTCACAGGTGGTGCAACTTATTGCGCTATTGCATCTCTCCGGCTAATGGGATACATTGAAGACAATGTTCTCTCAAGTTGTAATTTGTCTTCTTTGATAGATTTGCCGTTGTTGTTGGACTGGATCTTGCAGGTTTGTACAATCTATCTCTTTTAACATAAGCTGAATAGATTGTACTACATTTGTTCTCTTTAGCCTATTGTTTTAAGGTTATTTACACGTACAAAGAAAATCAATAATATTTTACTCATTGGAATTATTTATCTTTTTCTATAATATCCCCAAGACCTTAACTATTTATTAACTCATTCCATCTATTTCTCTCTTTGCAATAAATAGTTAAGGATATTATCGACAAAACATTAGTTAATTTTGCATTGAACTTTTAAAACAACAAATAAGTTGGAACAATTTTTTCTACAAAAGCAACAATTAGAAATGAACAGAATGCTGTATTAGATTGTAAATATAAGCATTGTGGATGAGCTTCACTTTCAAGACGTGCATATTTGTGAATGCCCTTCATATGGTTGATGACTTTTCTTTCTTAATTAATAATTTAGTGCTTGGTTAAACTTTAGCCAATTATCGATTGTGGATGATGGAAAGCCAAACATTCGCCATTTTAAGCTGCTATAAAATGCAATGGCACCGCCATCCTTCACAAATTGGCCGTGTCAATTATAAAAAAAACAGCCACCGTACATGGCTGGTATTTGACACCACTGCCTTTAACATATGAAATGTCTTTTCTGCTGATCAAGATTCATTTCTGTGTTCCTTTACAGAGGCAAGGGACTGATGGTGGATTTCAAGGTAGACCTAATAAATCTACTGATACATGTTATGCATTTTGGTAAGTACACTATGGAGCCATAATAAATTTATATGGTACAATATTATTTGTAAGTTGTCAAAGCCGTAACAGGAATCATACGTTTTGGTAGGATTGGAGGCGTTTTAAGAATTCTTGGGGGCTGCAATTTTGTCGACAATAAAGCTCTACGTGGATTTTTGCTTTCCTGTCAATACAAGGTACTGCAGTTACTTGTTTCTTTGAAAATACAATGTGTTACAGATTTTAAGGGGAGAATCGAAAATTTGTTGATATAGTATATCACAAAAATTATAGGAAATCAAAGGGAAGAAAAATAGTGATAATGCTTTAAGCTACTAAACTTGATTTTTCCTGTGCATTTCCTTCACATAAAAGAAAGATAAAATAATAATTCTTCTTTCTCTTCTCTCATTTGCACACTCAAATTAATGATTTTTACAGTACATTTCCTCTCCCATTTACAACGAACTCACTTTGCTAAGCTTTAAGCTTGCCAGTGCCCACATATTTACAAGGATCATGATGATGCAATGACTCAAAAAGTTACTACGTGTTTGGACCCTTCAAGTTATAATTTTGTCCTTAACAACATGTATATTTGGTATTGTTGATTGAACATGCCAGTGATAATTGCTAAGTGATAAAAAGCACAAGTCTGTAACCTTGCCGAGTTTGTTTGATAATGTCTGTCAAACTGCTTATTTTGTTTTTGTCGATACTCGCACGATAGAGAAACCCGTTGGTTAAACGCTTAGTCCATAAATGAAAAATAAATGCCAAGTTGAACTACTTAATTATTGGCGAAATTAGGGCTTGAAATTTACCTGAAAAGACCAGATTTTCTTTACTTTTTTGTGGGAAAAAATGTGGAAGGGAGAAATTATCATATGAATTAAAATGACACTTACTAAGTGTCATTTCACACCTGTCTCAGAGGAGATTTGAACCCAGTCTCCTATCACTGGGATGGCATTTTATTGACATATTTTTCTGTCCTTTCAATACACATGAAGGGGGAACAGTGAAAATATTTTTTCTGATACCAATATCTGTTGGATGGTTGAACTAATTTTGAAAGTCAGATTTTGATGCCTCGATGATATTTTTTCTTAATGAATATTTATTTTGTTGGCTCATTGAACTAATTTTGGAACTCATTTGTTTTTCAGTATGGTGGTTTCAGCAAATTCCCTGGAGACTTTCCAGATCTATACCATTCCTACTACGGATTTGCAGCTTTCAGCCTGTTGGAAGAATCTGGCTTGAAGTCACTTTGTTCTGAACTTGGAATTACTAATATAGCTGCAATTGGAGTCTAACTTAGAGATGCATGTGTCTCTTGAAAAAAAAATCTTTTATAGATCCGTTTTTGTTTGAACATTAATTTAATACTAAAGATATTTGAACTTGAGCTTTCTTACACATTGTATGAAAGCTTTCAACACTAATCCACTATCAAATGGACTTCTCTTGTCTGTTTCAAATTTTGTTGGAAGTGTTAGTTTCCAATCTCATTTGATTGCCATAATAGATTGTGATATTTCGAAGAGGAATATTATTTACTAAAAAAGTAGTTCAAAGGCTCTACAATGCAAGAAAAGAAAAACCAGAGAAAAACTCTTCCACTCAATCAACCATTGATTCACCAAGTGTCATCCTCCACAATTGCGCGGGAAGCTATTAACTCTTCGAGTTCCTCAGTTTTGTTAAGCTCCACTTCCATGTATTTTGGTAGTTTCGCTTCAGCTGAGTAGTTTCCATTGCCTTCTTTAATTAAGAAACGTAGAATACTGTGCGCACTCTTGCAGTTTCAAGCAGCTTCAGTTTATACATTCCCCCATCTTCTGGTTAGTTTTTCTAGCTACTGTCGAAGGATCGAGTCTTTTTTTTCCTATCAGCATACATATATTTCACTCATGTTTCACCTTGTGAGAACCAAATCAATAAGAAATACGGATGCAATGAAGAACAAATTGTCAATCAAACTACAAGGAGAAGAGTAACCATCCACAAAAAGACATTTTGCAAATACATAAAAAAAAAAAACAAACTAAATATAGTAGTTGATTAAAAAATAAAAAAAATAATATTCTCTCATTTTCATTTACCCTCGTATTTAATTATTTCATATCATAAATTAATATTATGATATGAAATAAGGGATTAGTAATTCCCCTCAAAAAAGGGGATTAGTCTCAATAAAAAAAAGAAAAAAGGAGAGGACTAATTTTAGTATACTAGAGATAAGCTAGAATAGTCATAGAAAACAGAACAAATAGAATATAGCTAGATTTATCCTTAAAAAAAGAATATAGCTAGATTTAGTAGAGTTAGCTAAACAAGACATAACACTTGCAACTATCTTGATGACTCGACATTGCTCTAATTTTAGTTCACAGTGCGAGTCAATTTAGTCCTTACAAAAAAACCAAAGTAATCCTTAATATTTTCATGGTTCCAACAAATTAATATCTATCTGATTGATTCAGTATAACAAATGGATTAATTTGTCCACTTATGAAAATGTTAGGATTAAATTGTTCCGCACAAGATTGTGAAGAAATAAAATTTATAAATAGTGCGTTTCATCCGCTAAAAAGTAAATGTTGAATATAATATCACAAGACAAAACAACACAACATAAGATAAAACAATATAAGACAAACTTTTGTGGTATTGAATAATTTTTTTGTCTTATACGATTTTTTGTGAATAAAGACTATTTTGATTTTGGTATTTTAGACAATTTGTATTTTGGACAAAAAATTGTGTAGTGGTTCATTGAAGAACATAAACTTAAGTTTTTGTCATGTATCTTATCCCTTTGTTAGTCCGGTACCTCAAAGAGAAATCAAATTCACACATAAATTTGAAATTTTGGAGGGAGAAAGACACGTTAGTCCTCTCCACATTTTTCTGTTTGGCTGTCCTTTCATGCATTTTTCGTATGTGCTATGGATTCTGTTACACACACTTCTTTCACTACTATTTCATTTCACTAACAAATGCAAAACCTCCTCACTTTCATTTCCCTCTCTACTCCAACTCACCTTCAACTTTTCCTTATGAGAAACCTCGCTCCTTTAGCACTTGCTTCTTCAATTCCACCTTACGTATTAGGCACAACAAACATTGAATCTATTCCTTACACGAATCGAACCCGGTTCATTTTGCAAACCATAACTATAGAGAGGAATTTAGGTGACAGAGATTTTCAAGCGTTGAAACAATATTGGAATGGGAGGGCTTTGGCTCCAATACATTCAAATAGTGTCCGGGTTACAAACATTCTCAATAACATTATTGATGCATTGCAGAAAGAGGTCAAGAAAATGAGGTCCGCTTCTGAGAAGGATTCTTCTCAATATAACATTTTGTGGCGGGTTTGGTTGCGTATAACACGAAGGTTACCGCCTTCTTTGTTGCATTTGGATGGATTGATTTGGGAGGTTTTGGTTGTGAGGCATGCTAATTTTGTTGCTCATTCTCACGCTGGTGGGAAGATTGTTGCATCAACTGCTTTTAATTATTGAGGCTTTTGCAAGTGATGAAGAGATATCATCTTTTCTTGCACATGAGGCATTTCATGTTTTTGTGGAGATCTCTAAAACTTATATATTGTGACCATAACTGTAGTTGTGTACCGCAATTTTGTTGTATGATTTAAGGCCCTAGAGCTTATACGTTATGTTGAAGAGTTCCATCATAAGCCGGTTTTGTGGACTAATTTTATAGCTAGAAACTTGTCAATTTTAGTTGGTTTTCTTGTTTTTTATTTTATTTTTAAATGTTGATTTTCTTGTTAATTAGGTTGCACATATTGTGGCTCGACACCATGCTGAAAAAGATACACGGGCTCATTGGATTTATACTATACATGCTGTGCTTAATCTATTTGTCACAATTGATTTTGAAGAAAGAGTGTTACGATTTGCTAGGCGACTACCTTACAACCGACGGTATGATTAATCTAAAGTTGAAGGTCTACACGTGACAGACTAAAAATTAAGATAGAGATTGAGTGAGTTACTGATAGATCATGAATTGTTTGAGATTATTGTTCGGTTTGTCTCAGACTACACTATGTAATCAGTACAACCTTTAGGTTCAGTTTTCTTATCCACATTGGTTTATTTCGAATTGCACCTTACTTGGAGCATGGAAATAAAATATTGTGCTGCATCTAGTCTGATCCAATGGTCCTTTTTGCTAGTTAATGTTGTCTTCTTAATTAAACAGATGCTTGTTCTCAACCCAATTTATTCACAATTTGCAGGTTTGAATTTGAAGCGGATTACATTGGGCTTCTAATAATGGCAGCAGCTGGCTATGATCCCCGTCTGGCACCTAAATTCTATGACAAGATTGCAAAGCTAGATGGTTCGGACAATGATTCTATGCTTTCAAGTTTTTTCAGTACCCATCCACTAGGAAGAGAAAGAGCCAAAGTGTTGGCTCGACCTGAGATCATGGAGGAAGCTCTTATTTTGTATAATGATGTATGCGCAAGGCGTGAGGTTGAATGATTTCATTTTTTTATTTGTTTCCCTCACCAATTAGGAACTTTATAGTCATTAGGCATATTGTACCAATCGAAATTCGTATATTTTAGTATGTATCGTATTAAGCGTGTATAAAAAAAAACATAGAAGGCTGTTCTATCTTTCAATATGGTACTGGAGTGGTATTATTCAATGGGTAAGTGTTCGAAGAGCTTTTTGTTAGTACTTTCGTTGAGTTTTGAGGCTTTGTTTGGAAAGTGGCCCTTCATTCATGTTTGTTCATGATTCCGATCATATAATAAACAATGAAGTTTGTATTTTTGAGCATAGTAAGAACCATTGTTTAGTCAAGAAATATAGTTGCCTTCGTCACACGCTACTGCCTGAATATTTGGCAGGTCTTTGTTTTTTGTTGAAACCACTTTCATTTGGATTGCCATTTACTTATTTACATAGCCGAACCAATTTCAGCTTGACAGGTCAGGGTTGCCCTCGGGTGTTCTATCTCATCTGCGGTTTCTATGACGCGTGAGTCTCATGCGCCACCCTACCAATGACCGAGGCCCGTTCACACTCTTTTTGATTGTCGTCTCTAAGTTGTTCTATTGTAGTCATTAGGCAAATAGAAATATAAATGCGTCTGTTAAAATGTGTGTTGATAACATTCCTCTTACATTTATTGCATTAAGAATGTATAAAATAAACTTTATTGTGTAGTTTTAGTTTCTCGTCTGTTTCCTCTTTTTCAACACTTATCAATCCTTGCCATGATTTCATGCAACCTGCATCAATTATAACTAACTGTTTATTGATCTGGTATTGGTGATCTAAGAAATGCTACTTTATCTGGTGAACTAGTCCATAACTTGGTCAATTAAGTGATAATTATTATTTAAATTTCCTTTTTCTTTAATTATTTTTCATTTGCTTAAATCTTCTATTAAAATTATAGCATGATGTCCTCGTGAGCTTAACTCAGTTGGTATGGACAATGCATAAAAAAAAAAAAACAGTAGCATGATGGTTGTATTGAGATAATGAAGGTATCAACATGTCAAACATTGACTGCTTGAAAGAAAAATACTCTTCATCTTGTGTCCCAATCAGTGTATCTTTCCGCGCCATGTGCAGGATAATGAAGGTACGACACATTTTTTCGTGGGCAACGCACGGCTGCTTTACTATTTGCCATTAATAACTTCCTCTATTATTAACTTATCAAAAATACCAAATTTGCTTACCTATGGTGGCAATCTCTTTATAAATATTTTTTTTAAACTCGGTATCCGATCCAAAGGCCGACTAATTCGAGGGGACCAATCCCACCACTCACTTGCGGGTGCCCCGTTCTAAACCAGAACAAAAGTCTGTATGGATTTGCCCACCGAAATTGACACCAAAGGAAATCGAACCTAAGACCTTAAAAGGAGCACACTCCAAGATCTCAAGCCATCCACGGTAATCTCTTTATATATTATTATTATGTTGTCAATTTTATTTTAATTAAAAATAATTTGTACATGAAGTTTAAAATATTATGTATTGGAATTTATGTGTTTCATATATAACTTTTTATTTTCTATAAAAAGTTCTTATTTTTAGTTTATTTAACATGTGCAATATTGCACATGTTAGACAAACCCTTAAAAAAAATGTCCCTTTTTATAAGACCTTTTTGATATTTTCAATTACATTAATTATTTCTTTACCAAACTCTTATTTATTTTGCATCTTTTTCTTCAATCAACAATAAATACTATATTGAAAACATAATCTAACTCTCTCTTAAGGATAAAATTTTAAAACCAATAGCAATTATATACAAATGTAATACAACCACCGACTTTTTTAATTCTCATGATTTTGACAAAGGGTCCTATATTAGGAACGAATGTAATATCAATTTTACATAAAAAAAAATAATGAAGCAAACAATTTTTGAAAAGAAAAGATAAAAAAACATAAGGGATCTCATTATTCCCATACTAGCAAAAAGATGGGCACTCACGTGCTTGTTTTTCTGCTCTTTTTAATGCATTAACGTTTGATCATTATGAATGGTATTTTTTTTATGAGATTTTGATTTTGATTAAATATAAATGTTTGTTTTTTTTTTAATGACACGAACAACAATCTTTATTATAGAAAAAGTTGTTTAAGGGTATAATTGGGATAATGAAAAAGTAAGTATAAATATACTCATCTAGTTTGTTATACTTTTTAAATGATAAAGGAAAAAAAAACAGATAAACATATATCCATATCGTGTTTGTTACATTTTTTTTAATATTTATATTTATTCTTATCTATTTGTTATATGTGTTATTTGAATTGAAAATTGTGGGTATTTTTGGAAAGAGAAAAAGCCAACCCAAACGAGTTGAAAATGGTTGTTTTCTTTATACATAGTATAGATATACGAGATATACACACTTCCTTGAAAGAAAAAAGAAAGGGATTTACACGCTCGTGCAAATCCAACGAATTTGCTTTCGAGCCACATACAACATAACTGATATTTTATATTAGCTTTGAAATTACGAATGCCACATCCTATTCTTTGAATAAATGTTGGATATTTATAAGAGATGATCCTAACATATTTAATATCATAAGATTTTGGATGGAGATATGGTGTTCAATTCACTTGTATGGTTACTCTAAATTCAATGTGATGATCATTTAGACTCTATGTCCTATTAGTGTTATTATAGACGATAGTTTTACTAGGCTTCATGTATAAAAATCTTCCTAATAATGTTGTCAGACAATGTATTTTGTTGATGTGTAAACAGAGTTGAAAGTGAATTTCGTTGAAAAAGTTTCTTTTGAAGGTGAGTCTTTTTTTGGTAGTGATTTTGAAGGTGAGTCTACCCAAATAAATAAATGATCCATATATATGCCTTATCGTTGAAAATGTTATCCCTTGATGCTCTTAGAGTTTGCCTTCCTCTTGAACCGCTTTGTTCTGAATGAATATTTGTGAATGAGATGAGTAGTATTTGTAGGCTGATTTTCAAGTGGGATTGGATTGAAAAACTGAGCCTTTTCCTTAAACATGCAACCAAAAACAGCAGAAAACTTTTTTTTTTCCTGAGAGACGCACACTCCCTGCACGTGGCCCTATGCATGCCACACGTGTGTGTTAAAATAGTGCTTTTGAACGTTGTTTTGCACACCTTCGGGCCCATGACAACATCTATTTCCAATGCGTTTCTTGCCTTTTCTTCGTCTTTTTAGTGTTTTCTTCCTCTAAACTCGTCTTGGGAGTAGATATAGAATTTCGTTAACTTGTAATGTCTTCAAAGGTCTACTAAATCTTCATTCATTGTCTTCGCAATTATTCATGAGGTGCTTTGCTTTGCCGAATTACATGATTTTGCAATGAAATATATATCAAAACACCTAAGAATTGCTTGGTTTAAGGAAAACTTGAATTACATTACTCAATATGAAAACATTACAAAATGTCCCTTAAACCATATGCAATTGTTCTAAAACTTCTCTAATTTTGGTCAAATCGTAATTAAAATGACTAAAAAATATACTCAAAATAACATAAGATGATATGTCATCAATCATGCACATGTTTATTTCTTTTATTAGTGAATCAATAAATCACATCATATTTTTGTTGAACTAATGATGAGACATATTGATCCAATACTAAAAACAAGTTCAGAATATGCAAGGATAATACATTGTAACTTGTAGGGGACAAAGTTCGAATCTCAAACATTTTACTTATTTAACTTTAAAATATGAATTTTTAGTCACTAAGCCATTTGAAAAAAAAATCATTCATTTTTAATGATGAAATATTTATCTTATTTGTACACCATAAAATTCATTTTTAAACATAACATATTCGTATTGATCATATCCATTATTTAATGGAGTTTCTTCGTATTGATTGAATTCATATTATATTGAGAATTAATGTGAATTCGGACTTAAAATCACACCAATACAAACTATGATGTGTGGAGCAAAGGAAAGTAGTAACCAATATCAAAGTAAACACAAGCAATAACAACAATAACATCTAGATCTAATCTAGGAATCAAAGTGAAAAGCACAAAACCACAAGCAAAAGATAAAGAGAGAAGAGAAACAAACACACCAAAGATTGTTGACCCAGTTCGGTCCAACTTGACCTACTCTGGGGGAGAGATTGATCTCTCATATCCACTATAATGAGTTCTTACAAAGAGATACAAATGAGTTACAAGAAATTAGCTTCAACAATATAAAACAAAGAACAACCCTAATTTCTACCCATTTTTCCAATCTCACAAATGAACAAGACACTCAATGATTTTCACTCACCCAAGTGTTTACAATGTTTCCCAACCCAAGAGAACTCTAATCAAAGACCATCAACCCTAAAGTTACCTCCTTTGATTTTGCAAGTTTTCCTCTCTTGAAGCTCTCTCTCAAAATCTGCACAGAAACACTTATATAGCAGTCTTCAGCCGTCAAAATCGTGCCACATTTTGCCAAATCGTTACACGGTTGGTGCGTACGACCCAAGGTACGACCAACCTTATCCTGAAAACATGTCCAACAAGCCGAAAATCGTGTCACATTTTCCCAAAATCGTGACACGATTGTACACCCTGCAAGACATGCTCACTGCCTACCAAAATCGTGACACGCTTGTCAAATCGTGTCACGATTCTGAACTTTCCCAAAACACAATTTGGAAGGCATAACCAACAAGAATCAATCAACTAAAGTATAATTTTGGCAATAACCAAAACAACATCATACAACCCTACTTATAATTTCCATATTACCGTTCTAGGTATTGTAAACATAAATCAAAATCACTAAACTCGGGGTACAGATAACATTATCATGATTTCATATAATCAAACATTTCAACATACCGCTTAATTATAAGCACATATATCACATAGGCATACACTGCACACAACACATTACATAGCCATATATCAACCAATTATCATCATATAAACATCAGATCAATCTGGTGAAAATGACCAACTT
>Ga0228710_1009628_pt1 | contig 13294 bp, 4 predicted proteins | sample MedpolnodulmetaG_FD_177995 | JGI IMG/M metagenome (GOLD analysis project Ga0228710, IMG submission 177995) | Root nodule microbial communities from Medicago polymorpha collected in Santa Monica, California, United States - pink nodules | ecosystem: Host-associated > Plants > Roots > Nodule...
TTTCACATGGACAATTGTACGTCGCAATATCGAGGGTTACTTCAAGGGATGGTTTAAAGATACTGATCAATGATGAAGACAGTCAAGATACTGATGTGACATCTAATGTGGTCTACAGAGAAGTTTTTCGTAACGTGTAGCACTTTGTTTTGTAGTATTGTTTTTATTTCATATCGGTACTTTTTCTATTTCGAGAGACATTGGATTTTCTTTTCGTCAATAAATTATGTCATCAAGTTTATATGTCATGGAAATTGTTTAATATTGTACATTAAAAACGTTTACGACAATTAATTTTATGAACTGAATCATACTATTTTTTCGATTCAAGTAAAGTTTTTACTTTCTTATTTCCGTTGTATTTGTTCTCTTATATGACTCGGGCGTCAGCACGGGTCAATGGTCTAGTCTTTATAGAAAAATTTCCCTTGAAAGAATCGAAACCGCAACTTTATGTTTCAATGCAAGCATTTTGAACACTAAACCAATAGCTGTTTTTGTGATATAATTTTGTTTTCACTACCTTATATACACCACTTTTAAAAACCCAATTAATCCTTTTTTTTTTCCTTCGATTTCTCCTAAAAAATGTGATTGTGATGCATATTTCGTCCAAAATAACTTAATTCATGGTATGATCACTAAACTAATTTTGATATTAATGCTATTTTATTCATTTTGATTTTTTGGTTTGTAATTGTGTCGGTTTTGATGAAAGCCAATGCTTGAAATCCTATCATGATTGTATTGATTATTTTGATTGTCATTGTGTCAATTTTCTTGGTTGCCAATGCTTGAAATTAGGGTTTCAAAATTTGCGGATTTTATGATTTTTTCTATTGTTTGTCAATCCTTGATTGTGCCAATGGTTGAAATTAGGGAAAAATGATTTTTCTATTGTCAATCCTTGATTTCTGAATTTTTTGCCTGTTTACTGTTTCCTAAGATACGGTTTTTCCTTGATTGCCAAAGCTTCATTTCCTAATAATATTATTCCAAGTCTTTCCTGCCTATTCAAAGTCTTGTAGTTTCGGAGCTATTTCATTTTTTCTAACAATCAGACCCCATTTGCATGAATTGAAACTGTTGTCCACATGCTTTCTTATCAACCCTTTTCCAATTTATCTTTTTTTAAGCTTTCCCAATAATCTTATATATATAACCACATTAAAATCTCATAACAAATCATAATCCCATTTGAATAACTACATTTATCAAACAATTATTCATGATGACCATTCTTACTTCACAAATGTCACTTCTTTTGCTTTTGCTTTTATCTATAACTACATTCCACAAAACCATGTGCAGCAATCAAACAGTGGTTCTGTGTAATGAGAAAGATCGGGAGATACTGTTAACCTTCAAACAAGGCGTCAATGATAGTTTTGATATGATTTCAACGTGGTCAACTGAAAATGATTGTTGCATATGGGAAGGTGTCTACTGTGACAACATAACAAGAAGAGTTACAAAACTTGATCTCAGCCTAAATCAATTGGAAGGTGAGATGAATCTTTGTATTATAGAACTTGAGTTTCTTAGTTACTTGGATTTGAGCTTGAATGAGTTTGATGTGATAAGAATTCCATCTATTCAACACAATATCACACATTCATCTAAACTTCTCTACCTTGACTTGTCCCCCATCAATTTTGATAATACTCTTCACATTGATAATCTTGATTGGCTTTCTCGATTTTCTTCCTTGAAATATCTCATCCTCAGTGGAATTGATCTTCATAAGGAAACCAATTGGCTTCAAATAGTGAATACACTTCCTTCACTATTAGAATTAAAGTTGAGTGAATGTAACCTGAACAACTTCCGATCTGTTGAGTATTTAAATTTCACTTCAATTGTAACTCTTGTTCTTTCTTTAAACAACTTAACCTCTCATATACCTGATGGCTTTTTTAATCTCACCAAAGATCTCACCTATCTTGACCTTCAGCGAAGCAATATATATGGTGAGATACCTTCAAGCTTGCTAAACCTTCAAAATTTGAGAGACCTTTATCTCTCTTATAACCAACTACAAGGATCAATTCCAGATGCAATAGGAAACCTCTCTTCCTTAAATTCCTTATCTGTTGGCTCTAATAATTTCTCCGGTGAAATTTCAAATTTACATTTTTCCAAACTCTCTAGTTTAGATGAACTAGACTTGAGTAACTCAAATTTTGTATTCCAATTTGATTTGGATTGGGTTCCTCATTTTCAACTCACTTACCTTTCATTGAAAAATACAAATCTAGGCCCAATCTTTCCATCTTGGATATATACACAGAAGTCACTGTTATATCTCGACTTATCGAGATCGGGAATTTCCTCGGTAGATAGAATTAAGTTCTCGAGCCTTGTAGAAAGTATACCCAATGAACTTATTTTGTCAAACAATTCGATTTCTGAAGACATATCTAACCTAACACTAAATTGTTTTTTTTTAAGGTTGGGTCACAATAATTTCACAGGAGGACTCCCAAACATACCAATGGCTCTTTTGGTTGATTTGTCTTACAACTCCTTCTCAGGATCAATTCCACATAGTTGGAAGAACTTGAAAAAACTGTCAGTCTTGAACCTGTGGAGTAATAGGCTATCTGGTGAAGTTCCATTAAACCTCTCTGATTGGAAACAATTGCAGATCATGAATTTGGGACAAAATGAATTTTCAGGAACCATACCAACCAGGATGTCACAAAACGTAGAAGTGGTCATATTGAGAGCAAACCAATTTGAAGGGACTATTCCGCAACAACTATTCAATCTCTCTTATTTGATTCACTTAGACCTTGCACATAACAAACTTTCCGGTCCTATGCCAAAGTGTGTCTACAACTTGACTAATATGGTTACCATTAATCAAACTCTTGATTATATTACCACAATTGAGTTGTTTACAAAAGGTCAAGATTATGTTTATGTAATCCAACCGGAAAGGCGAACTATTGACCTTTCAGCCAATAGCTTGTCTGGAGAAGTGCCATTGGAATTGTTCCGGCTTGTTCAAGTTCAAACGTTAAACTTATCTCACAATAATTTTGTTGGAACAATACCGAAGACGATTGGAGGAATGAAAAATATGGAATCTCTCGACCTCTCTAATAACAAGTTTTTTGGTGAAATTCCTCAGGGCATGTCTGTCTTAACCTTTTTGAGTTATTTGAATTTATCATATAATAGTTTTGATGGAAGAATCCCGATCGGAACACAACTTCAAAGTTTTAATGTATCGAGCTACATTGGCAATCCTAAACTATGCGGAGCTCCTCTTAATAACTGTACCACGGAAGAAGAAAATCCTGGAAATGCAGAGAATGAAGATGATGAATCTATAAGAGAGCCGTTGTATTTAGGCATGGGAATGGGATTTGCAGTAGGTTTCTGGGGGACTTGTGGTTCTATGTTTCTTATTAGGAAGTGGAGGCATGCATACTTTCGGTTTATATATCGAGTAGGTGACAAGGTCTATGTTACTTTGATCGTAAAGTTAAATAGCTTTCACCGAAACTGAGCTCCTGCTAGTTAAGGTTAGTTAAACCTGCCTCACGGTTTCATTGATTAGACTACAGAGTATTTTATCATTCATAATTCACTGATTAGTTGATAGAGTATTTTGTTTTATTGTATAATTACATTTAAAAGTTATATCAATTGCATTTGCTTCATATTTTATCAGGTGATTATGCATGTGACGATCGGGCATTATTAATGTTAATCTAATCGTGGACATATTTGTCGATACCAGCAATGAGGTCATATGTGACTGGACTACTGTTCTTGGGGCTTGTCCTCTCTAATGTTGCTCATGTTATGCATATCTCTATATATTAGTTTATGCGGATAGTTGCAGAATAAGAAATTGTGTATAAACTTTGCTGCTTATAATTTTACAATATAGCTAAATCCCATATGAAATTTGATTTTCATTACAAAAGGAAAGAGCAAAAGAAAAAAAATTAGTAAAGGTTACAATTCCAAGTCTTTCCTGCCTTTTCTTAGTCTTCTTGTTTGGATGTTTTTCACTTTAATCAATCAATTATGTCCACTTTTAAATCAAAAATTGTAATTATTTCCTTATACTTTTATTTGCAAACACATTCCACAAAATCATGTCTATCAGCAAATAGTAGTTTGTAACGAGAAATATCCAAACAAAGAATAGTTGATCCTTTTCAACGGCTTTCAATCTTAATCAGGTGATTATTAATCATGTCTGCATTTTTTTTGCAAATCGTGGATATAATTTTCCAAACAGAGCGAATATTGTCAACTGTTGTATGAGACGAGATGAGATCATACATGACTGTACAGCTGTTGTAATGTTTTTATACAAGCTGGGGAATGAATGGATTCATGTTGTCAACTGTTCCAAATGTTAATTATTATTGTACCAAATTTTGTGATTTTAGACAATCTTACATATAGGTTTATAATGGTTCTTTATATGAATATTGAAGAGAAAAAAATAATAAAGGTGATTTGTCACTTTGTAAGATATGTGGCGAGTTTATGAAAATTTAGTAAGACACTGCATCAGAATCACATTAATAGTAGTAACAAGCACTAATCATTCTCACTCAGTGCGAAAAATGTCACAAGAATATTAAGTTAGAAATGTGAATGCCTGCAAACATCACAAGCCAAGACTGGCTCACAACAAGCATAAGGCCCCAATACAGCAAGAACTAGACCTCACACAACAGCAAAAGCTAGGCATTGGAACTTCTACAAAATCACCTGCTATTATCCTTTTGGCACCACAATTATTGATATCTCAATTATAGGATGCTAGATCTATCTACTCTACCTGAAGTACACAAATTTCACCTAATAGAGCAATACATTTAAGCAAAACAACAAGGCAAAGACGAAAAAAGTTACCTTCTGGAGAAATTGCTGTCTGAAGTAACTGTGATCTTGCTCTTGTAGCAAGTAACATTAACAGAATCACCGAGAGCACCAGCTTTACCACCAACCTGAAGGAACTTCTGGAGAGAAGCAATGTCTAAAATCTTATTCTTAACTGGATTTGCGTAATTGATCACAAAGCTCGAGATAAAATTATTTGTAGAGAAGCAATTTTGTAATCTTATCCACAACATTCGGAGAAGCATTTAGCAGTGTTGGAGTTGCTTTCACCTAAGTGTTGCACGATTTAGTTCCCTTTGTTCTTAGTATCTCAGTCACAAAAAATGTTATATGAAGTTTTGAATTTTCGAGCCAAAACCATAAGGGAAGCTCAAATGAAGCTTAATTATTTATTTGTTTTTAAACCGAAAGGATAGGAATGGAAGACGCATAGGCCACACTAAAGCACACACAAAAAATGTAAAATTTAACATGAACCGCAACTTTGTTTTCCTTGTGTGTCGGAATCGCACTTTTATATTTCATGTCACAAAAAATGGTTTTTAGACATACCATTAACCAACCAACGAAACTAAGACAAAATTGGCCATTTCTTTAGGATTATACCATTTCCTTGTGTGTCACAACCGCATAATTAATTCCCAATTTTGAGAGCCAAGTAAATCACATAATATCAATCCACGAATAGGGAGACAATTTCTAATAATGCTTTGTAAGCATACTCATGTGAAGCTAGTAATAGTTGTGTGCTATATACAGAAGCTGTTATAGATAACAAGGACTAAAACCAAAGTAAGACACAACACTGACCATTAAAATGAAGGATTTGATTAAAATAACCACCATCATAAACCTGCAAAAATCATATGTTTTTCCTGGAAAGTCTGTGACTAAATGTTCTCAGCATACTAAACTCTCCACATGAGGCTTTGATGATCACTTTATGGATACTTCAAACCTTCTTCATTCTGGTTGAATGGACTTAGAAAATGATAAGCAATAACTCTGAAACTAAAGTAAATACTTAATGGTCAACAATCAATGATAAGCAATTAAGCAATATGATGTGTGGTTTATGTAGTTTAAAACATGTTATGACAATCAATGATAGCCTGCAAATAACAATTTTAACCACCATAATATGGTTATTTTCAAAGAATAGTTTTCCGGAACAGAATTGTCAATCAATTAGCATAGAGTTTCTACCATTATATCCTTCCAATAACAATACCTGAAAGTACTACGACAAATGCATAGAATGCACGACAAAATTGGGATCAGTAAATGAAAATCGGATCTGATCTTAATAAAAAATGGTACCTGAAACTACCAAGACTACTGCATAGAATACACGACAACAAAGTCAAGCTTTGAGCTCATATTCTTTCAAAAATAATTGTTTGTTTTCACAACAATTTGAACGCTAGAAGCATAATTTTGTAAAATAGCAATCAGTTCAAAACAACTCATTTTTCCTCTAAACAACTCATGAAAATATAATGTTATTGCGTCTAAATATTTTTGGAGAGATTTCATTTCACGGCTATGGCTCAAGCGATAGATCTTCGAAGCAAGTAATTTCATGATGTGAAAGTTGTTTTCTTGAACCTTCTCGCTTCTTTTAATTCCGTAGATATTTAATACTGTAGTTGGTTCTGCTATTTTAACCACTCTGATTCACCACTTTTGTTTACATCCACTATAAGAGAAAGAAACAAATCCAAACACCATAGGAATATCAAAGACAGTAATATTTTGCATGCCCAAATTGAACAATGATCTAACTCCCATACTTCAAAGAGACCTAAAAACACCATAAGTTTGATTGAATGCTGAGTATAAATTTCAAGTCACAAAATATGTTATATCAGGTTTGAAATTTTGGAGCCAAAAGCAAAAGTGAAGCTCAAATGAAACTTATATTATTTGTTTGTTTTTCAACTGAAAGGATAGGAATGGTATAATGTTCATTTGATTGACTAATAGACCTAGTTTTTACCCAAAAAGCTGACGATCGAAGTTTACCCAACCAAAGCCAAAGTCATCCACCTTGAAAATCGATGACTGCTAAAACATCCGCTTGTAACACCCCTACTAGAAATTTCCTAGGATATCTAGCATGTGTGTTAAACTTGGCATTGCGTACATTAAAATTACAATAATAAAAATTTCCTCCGAATAAGATATAGAAATTCCCGTCCTATACCTCTGAAATAATACCACTGACGTGAACTTTATCTGTTCCAGCGACTTCTGCTTCTACGTCACGAACCACTCTGTCGCCTAGTAACCTGAATATCTTAAATAAATAAAAAAGGATGGGGATGAGACAGGATGTCTCAGTGAGTTCCACCTATCCTAGGCTGTAGGCAATCTCAAGGAACTTAGGATCACCATCTTTTCTAAAGTCAACCCATTTCGGGGTTTATACAGTCTTTATCATACATAACTGAGCGATCGGGGATAACTAGGATCGCTGCCTAGGATACTATCATGATTCTATCATAATGTCATATTCATATTTATACACATACTCATAATCATAATCAGAACCATAATCATAATTCTTGACTTAAAATTCATGTCATTAATTATACATTTCACTATGTGCATATAGACCGCATTATCTCTTCATTGTATCAACGGTGTTTATTATTATTTATTTATTTATTTTTTATTTATTTTTTTGTTACTATGAGCCGTACCTCATAGGCTACATTATCTCCTTCGTCGTAGCAAACAGAGTTTCGCGCTTGTAACTATGAGTTGTACCTCATAGGCTACATTATCTCTTCGTTGTAGCAAACAGAGTTTTCGCATTAGTTACTATGAGCCGTACCTCATAGGCTACATTATCTCTTCGTTGTAGCAAACGAAGTTTTTCGCATTTGTTACTATGAGCCGTACCTCATAGGCTACATTATCTCTTCGTTGTAGCAAACAGAGTTTTTCGCATTTGTATATATTTTTTTTTTCTATGAACATGTTAATCATTTCGATTTTTCTTTCAAATCATTTCTACGAGTATATACGTCTACTGCCCTGCTTACTATTTTATTCCTAGAACCCATTTATATGATCAACACTTTCATAACATTGATATCATATAAAATTTCATTCACATTATCATGACTTTGCATAACCATTAAAACCTCGTTTGTATCGAGTAAAAGTAAATAACAAAATTAAAATGACATGGTTCAAACTATCAAAGGGAGAGTTAAATAACTAAGGAACTCACCTTTAATCCTTTAAAATAAGCATAGGCTCGTCTCATTTTTGCATTTAAAACCTCAACCAACTTCACGCTCAACCATGAGGGCATCCGTAATTAACCTCTAATAATGAAATCTCATTGATGACCAAGCTCCAAAGATACTCCATCCTCTACCTTCAAAGTTCTCTGCTCTTTGTACTTCTCCAAGATTTCTTTTACAATCCTTGTCAACCACACCTTTTGTTTTCCTTTTGCTTGAGTGAAGGATTGGAGAGAAAAATTGGTCATGTAAGCTTCAATAATCATCAATGGAGGAATTTGTTTTTGGAGAGGGTTTGGAGAAGGAAAGAATACTTGTGAGAAGAAAGGGAAAGGGGGGAAAGTTCTGATTTTTTTTTTAGGGAAAGAAGAACGTAGAAAGTGTGAGAACAATTCGATTGCTGAAGACATATCTAACATAACACTAAATTGTTTCTGCTTAAGTTTGGATCACAATAATTTCACAGGAGGACTCCCAAACATAGTTGGATCACCAATTGAGAGAATAATTGATTTGTCTTACAACTCCTTCTCAGGATCAATTCCACATAGTTGGAAGAACTTGAAAGAACTGATAGTCTTGAACCTGTGGAGTAATAGGCTATCTGGTGAAGTTCAAGATCACCTATTTGAATGGAAACAGTTGCAGATCATGAATTTGGGACAAAATGAATTTTCTGGAAACTTACCAATCATGATGTCACAAAACGTAGAAGTAGTAATATTGAGAGCTAACCAATTTGAAGGGAATATTCCCCCACAACTATTTAATCTCTCTAATTTGTTTCACTTGGACCTTGCACATAACAAACTTTCAGGATCTTTGCCAAACTGTGTCTACAACTTGACTCAAATGGATATTGATCACGTGAATTCATGGTATGATAACACCGTTGATTTATTTACCAAAGGTGAAGATTATGTGTATGATGTTAACCCATATAGGCGAACTATTGACCTTTCAGCCAATCAATTGACTAGAGAAGTGCCATTGGAATTGTTTCGGCTTGTTCAAGTTCAAACATTAAACTTATCTCACAATAGTTTCATTGGAACAATTCCGAAGATGATTGGAGGCTTGATAAATATGGAATCACTCGATCTCTCTAATAATAAGTTTTGTGGTGAAATTCCTCATAGCATGTCTCTGTTACACTTTTTGGGTTATTTGAATTTATCTTACAACAGTTTTGAAGGAAAAATTCCAATTGGAACTCAACTTCAAAGTTTTAATGCATCGAGTTACATTGGGAATCCTAAACTATGTGGAGATCCTCTCAATAATTGTACCACAAAAGAAGAAAATCCGAAAACTGCAAAGCCATCTACAGAGAATGAAGATTATGACTCTATAAGAGAATCAATGTATCTTGGCATGGGAGTTGGATTTGCAGCAGGTTTCTGGGGGATTTGTGGTTCTTTGTTTCTTATTAGGAAATGGAGGCATGCGTACTTTCGGTTTATATATGGAGTAGGTGACAAGCTCTATGTTACTTTGATGGTAAAGTTAAATAGCTTTCGCTGAAATTGAGCTCCTGCTAGTTAAGGTTAGTGAAACCTACGTCAAGTTTTATTAATCAAACCATAGAGTATGTGTTTCGTTATTTAATTCTAATCAAAACTTACATCCATTTCATTTGTTTCATATTTTAGCAGGTGATTATGCATGTCACAGTTTGTGCATTGTTTTCCAAATTGAGCCAATATTTTGATATCAATAATTAATAATTGTATGAGATGAGATCTTATGTAATTGTAACACTGTTGCTTCTGAATTCATGTTTCACTTGTTGTAAGTTGTTCTTTGGGCTGGTCTACACCTCATGTATCTCTCTACATATTAGTTTATGCAGATGGTTTAAGAATAAGAGTTTGTGTAGAAACTTTGCTGCTTCCATTATGCTTTGGACATTTTCTCTAATCATATGTAGCGTTTGTATAAAAACTTTTCTCCCTTCCTTCAGCTCTAATACTAGCATACATCAAGCTATGATTTTGAGCATATCTCATATCAAGTTGACTGGAATAATACAGAACACAATTGAAGGCATGATAAATCAGAATCTATCTTAAAACAAAAGCTTTTCTTTTGACTACTATCCTCAATAAGTCTCATGACTACTTTATAATAAAAAAATGTAATTCACTTTTCAGACAGAAAATGAGATTAGAACAAATTGATGGACTTAAGACAGCATTGAAATGTAAAATATAAAGCATGGCATAAGTAGCAAAGCAACACTCACATGTAATTTTAAACTTGAGACAAACATGAGGACATGTTGACATTGATGACTTTGAATTGATAGTTTGAGTTGAGTTATGGTTTAAATTATAGACTGAAACCTTACATTACATTGAAATTTATATTTGTAAAACTGAAACTTAAGAGATTGAAGATGTGTCAATGTCCAATATCGACACAACACTAACACATGTGGCTACATTAATCACTTCTATTTTCTTAAATTATTACTAGTGTCTGCGTATTGGTGTGTGTTTGTGTCATGTCTTGTGTATATGGACGTGCCTGTGATTGATAGATATGCCCCTTCCAGTGAAGTAAAGCAGTACTCCGATGAAATTTATGTATGTGCCTGTCTGGATAAATTAAAGAATAATAATTGGTTCAAGTCATGTTGCTTGCTGCATTTTATATATCCTATAATTTCCAAATCAATCATATCTGTTCCATCAAAAGTACATATATAATGAACTCAAGTAGGAGAAATGAAACTCACAAAAGGAAGATAAAATGAAACTCACTTGAAAATCAGATTTTATTAGACGACAAACGAATGAGATATACTTCTTCATTATAGTCCAAAATGACATATTCTGCAATCTACTAAAATTTTCAAATTGTAGGGTTCATGTAATTTTTCCCGTACAAAATCATATAATATCCATTCAACCGTTTCATGTTGCATAAACAGGCATAGCGGAGTGCTCTATCTTTGAGAGGGTTTATATACTTCAAGTCTCAATGTGTGTGCATATATTATTCCATTTATTTCATCCACAATAACACAAACTTCCCCATCAAATATCACTATGTAGAACTTGAAACTTAAGAGATTGAAGGTAGCATTATTTTGTCATACATTGTGTGAGATTGTCTAATATGTAAAAAAGTATCAACAAAGGAGCTTCACCAACAAACTCCTTTGGACCTTTATAACTTTCATGATTGTTCCCTGTTCTTCCCAGATACTATTCATAAATTTAGAAACTATCAAACTTCAACCATTGGACCTTTATTTATTTTTAAAAAAAAAAAAACCATCGTAGTACATTGGATTTCTATCTAGCAATTTCTTATGACTTTTGGCTAAATCAACAAAGGAGCTTTACCAACAAGCTTGAACTCCGATAGCTGCTGGAAGTTCAATCGAGGTCGCTCCCAAATCGCTGCTTGGTAGACCTTCACCTTCTCTCCATCCATGGCCTCCAGTGTAACGTCATAAAAGTTTCCAAAAGTCAAGTACTGCTTTGAATCTATACCCTTCACAAACTTCAGTTTTGAATGCTGAATCGGGTTTAAAAAAAAAAACAATTAACTAAATGATGTGGACAAATATAAATAACAAGTGAATATAATTCATACTTTATCTTAGTCTTAATCCTCTACAGATACATAGGAATGTTGAAAAGTTTGATAATATTGTGTTTCTGCCATCTAACAGGAAAATTGCTTTTCTCACACAAGCATTTGCTCTCAGGCCTCATTAAAATACGAAAATGCCCCAGCTGCAGTTAACTACCATTGTCTCTTAATAGACAGTAATTAACTGCCACTGGATACAAAGGCACTTAACTGCAGCTGCGATTTGGACATATTCCAAAACACAACATACAATTCATATGTTTAAAACTCAACCAAACTCCCTCAATTTTTTTAAGCAACTAATCAATCTAATTACAAGTGTTCGTAAATCTATTGCAATCAACATTCTTGTTTTATTTTTTAGTTATTTTGAAATAAAATGGTGAAATGTTCGTGTTTAGGGTTTAATGAATTATTGATTTTTTTTGTTATCTTTTTATCATACACTACCACAATTTTGGCTTTTAATAGCACAATTTTAATAGCGTTTCTGGATAAATGCTATTAAAAATGCAAATTATAGACCTATTATAGCGCTCTTCAGAAACCGCTAAAAAAAACTTGTTAAAAACTGGGTTAGATAGCGCTTTTCTATAAGTGCTATTATTCTTGTTCGCACTAATAGCGCTTTTAGGAAAACGCTATTGTCGAAGGGGGTATAGATGGCTTTTGGGCTTTTTGAAAATTAAAAAAGGCAGATACATTTTTCATTTTCCTGCACATATCAAAAGTGTCTTCATTCTCACTCCAAAACACATTACCAAAAAAAAAAAATCTCACTCCAAAACTCAGTCTCTCTCCACCGTCCAAAACTCAGTCTCTCTATCAAAAATCTTCCACCGTCCTTCGGTCAAAGTCAGAAAGCACTTTCCTTCTCCCAAAGCTGAAAACCACTTCCTTGCTTTGGTCACTCACTCACTCTCAAAATCGAAGCCGAAATCACTCACTCACTCGAAATCGAAGTTGGAATCGAAAACGCTATCTCTAAAAGGTTAGATCTTCATTCTCTTGATCTTCCCTCTCTTTATTATGCATGAATTACATAACTTAGGGTTTTGAGTTCATTCCAGCTAATTCCTGAAATTGAAAATGGAAAAAGTTTCATTTGTCGACTTCATGTTTAATTTCATTAATTTCATGCTTTGTACTTGTAGATCCCTTCATGTTTAATTTTTCTCAGAAATATATTGTTTTGATATAGCCTTTGACTTTATCTTTTAATCTGTATGCCACCTTAAACATGAAATCTGTTTATGATTTTGGTTTTGATAAAAGCAATTTTAGTTTCAGATTTCTAAATTGTGATGCACTTGCAGCCAATTGAATGATGAGTACATAGGTTAGAGACATGGGTTCGATGTTTAACAATATTTAGTATTGTGATGCACTTGCATTTAGTGCTTTAGATTTTTGTATTAAGGCTAAGAACAATATTTAGTATTTGAGAAATTAGTTTGATGATTTATAATTGGAGTGTGTTTTCAATTTACCAAACTTGGACTTGGAAAAAAGTCCTAGTTTCAAAGTTGTTATGACTGGATTTTAGAGTGTTTTAA
>Ga0228710_1009630_pt1 | contig 13290 bp, 14 predicted proteins | sample MedpolnodulmetaG_FD_177995 | JGI IMG/M metagenome (GOLD analysis project Ga0228710, IMG submission 177995) | Root nodule microbial communities from Medicago polymorpha collected in Santa Monica, California, United States - pink nodules | ecosystem: Host-associated > Plants > Roots > Nodule...
GCAGACAACCAAATACTAAGGCAACCGTAAATTGGGAGGGCTAGGAGTGGGCCTATAGAACAGGTTTGATATCCGGCTACCTTAGCAATTTTCTTCCTCTACCATTTAGTAAGGTAGGGTGTGTAAGGAACATCTGCATCTTTACCCGCAACCACTAAATGCTCAACAAGGTCAAATTCACGTCGCAATTTAAGATCCATTCTGATATGTGAAGTTTGCTGAGGACTTGGCACCGCCTCAATATCCAAGGCATTATTCACGGGCTCCAAAATTTGCTGATAGGCGGGATCAAATCGCGAGATGACGACCTAAGAACTTCATATGTAGCATTTTCCAGAGGCATACGAAAAGAAGTGTCAGATTTACCCTGCACCATATCTTCATTAGGCTCGTGATCCTCAGGCACCTGCTCGTGTTGTTGTGCCTCAACTTAGCATGGCGTCGCCTCCTTGTTTGATGAGCCAATCCCCAAAGGATTATCCTTGGCTTTCCATGCTTTGAAATTTGGTTTTTGAGCATGCTTCGGTTTTTTACCTTTATCAACAACAACTTTCTCCACATATTGAACCGAATGTAGTCGACGATACGAAGTTATGTTATGACCAATATTGTTACAAAGATAGCAGAACTCCGAAAGCCATTCATATGATACCTCAATCAGAAAAGAAAATCTCTCTCCTCTTGACTAAAATCTCATAAAAAATCTTTGACAAGTCCATATCTACTAAAACCCGTGCATAATGTCCGAAAACATGATTCTGGGTAGCACTATCAATGATTAATAGTGTTCTGACTGCACTAGATATTTCACGAAGCGTTCTTTCCATCCAATACTCTTGTGGCAGCTCATGGATACGTAGCCAAACATGAGCATGTGTCTGCGTCTAAGTATGAGCATTAAAATCCTTCGTCTAGTCGAAAAGATGCAGCACCCCCCGCCTCAAATTAATCTTCCCTAAAGACAAAATTGTTCGCATGTCCTCATCTGTAGCAAAACAAAACTTATAATATCCACGTCCTAGCGAAATCATACGCCATTGTCCCGTTGTTTTCCAATGTTTCTGTAACTTAGCAAATATGTCCTGGGAGGAATAAGGCTTATCCCCCTTGTTCAATACAAGCCTGCCCCGAAGATTAAATTTACATCTTTCCAACCCTTTGGCATATGTTTAATATGTGATCTTAATTGAAAGAGTCTCCCCACACATGGAAGGAATGGGAAGCGGTTCAACAAAGTGTACCTAAGATGATTTGACAACCTGTCCAAAAGATAGCGGTTTGGGAGAAACACCCACGACAGAGGGGGGAAGGAGAGGCATGCGCGGTTGTGGAAGGAAACATCGAAACCTCAAGTTCCGTTTGCCAATCAAAAGTCATGGCAAGCCTTGTGATACAATGCTTGTTCTACGATCCAAATTTTAGCAACCAACAAAAGCTGGTGGAGCTAATTGGATAATATTAATCCTATCAATGAGCAAAATTATATTTTTTTTGTGTGTGATTAATTCGATTGATTTTAATAGTAAATTTTTTTATCATTTGTTAAAATATTATGATTAATTGTAGTTAGTGAAGCATTTATGTTAAATGAAATTTAATAAATAAATGTATATTAATGGATTGCTAAAAAAAGTATAATAGTGAAGAAAAAAAATGTTGTACTGGTATTGTAAAGTGACAATTATTTTGAAACAGATGAAAACTAATAAAGTGACCATCAAAATTAGATCGATGGAGTACATCCTCCGGCCACTGTTATAAACAAAAAACAATATATTAGATTCATTCATTTAATGACGTATGTGGTCTTTATCATAGATCACATAAGTAATTAAATGAATGAATCTAAAATGTTGATTTTTGTTTATAATAGTGATCGAAGGATGTACTTTATAACTGCAATTGTTTCGTCTTTACAAGAATATAAAAACATATACACTCTCCATCTCAAATTAGGTGTACATTTTATTCAAATATTACTCCACGAAATAAATTTTATTTGACGTAAGTGGCTCTATAAACCAAACCAAATCATAAATTGGATGTAGTTTGGTTTGGTTTTTTTTTAACAAGCTAAAAATGAAATATAATATAAACAACTATAATTCACCCCGTACAAGTCGTGCAAAAAGTAAACCACCCAAAAATATTTACAAAATCAAGTTGCCAATGCACACTCCTAATTATTGGTAACTCGCATAAGAACATTAGATTGTACCTTTTGTACGGGGTTTGTCCTCACAAAGTCACAAGTGTTGCACATATTTAAGGAAAGGAAACGGTACACTTACAAAGAAGTTTCTTGAAACGTTGGTGCATAAATGATCCAATCAAATGCATGCTCAAAAGCTGGTGGTTTATGAATCCTGTTTTCTAATTTGCTATATATAAAATTTAACTTAATATTTCTTTTCACATTCATGAGGAGGGGAACATATATACTAATGTATTATTTAATTAGCCAAAGGGTTAAAACTCAAAAGGGAGTTTTTTAGTCAATAAACAATGTGTCCTTCATGTCAAAAACATCCTCATTTTTGCAAATAGATAAATGCACTTCTGAAATTGTAAAATACAATTCAAAATTGTATTTATGGTAACTCATAATTTTAACGGCTATGACATATCATGTTAAACGAACATGTTACAATGTTGGTTTATCACACATTAATGTAATAGACTATGTACTAATTAGTCTATGAAATTAATTATTAATATAAAACTTGATTGTGATACTAATAAGTGATACCAATAAATATTTTTTGATTTTTCATCATACATTTTCTCTCTAAGCCTCACAACCCTTTGAATATCTTTCTTTACTTTCACAAAATAGATTTAAGTGTTCTATCAAAATTTAGATCATTTTAACGACAAACTTGTAGTAACTGCAATTGCAAAAAGATTATTTATTGACAAATTAACCCTTAAAATATTTATATTTTTATAGACAAGTTTTTTTTTTTGAAGGAAGGATTTTTATAGACAAGTTAGCAGGTGTTGTGGCGACATTGATATGAATATCATCTTGGAGAAATTGATTAAATTTTACAATTTCAATAATGTATTTACTAATTCTTAAAAAAATTAAGGACTATTTTAATTGATATTTAAATTTTGAGAATAATTTTCCCTTTTCTTTTCACATGACATTTACTACAAAGAACAAAATGTTCCTATGAAATATGCACGTGTTCCCCGTTCCTTACATTTATAATGTTGGCTGATAATATGAAATTTGACTAGTAAATACTAAACACCTTCAAAAGACCGAAGAATTTTTTTCCCTCAAATTTTTTTTTGTTTTTTGTTTTTGTTTTGTTTTGACAAAGAGACCGAAGAATGTTGTTTGTTTGATATTTCTAGGACTAATTCAACCATGTAAGTAACAGTTTACAATTCTAGAAATATGTATTTGTCAAAAAGGAAAAAAAAAACTCTACAATATGTAAGAATATTGGTTGAATAATGAATGTTTGAAAGTTGAAACAGAGCCGTCAAGTTACAAGACTAGTTCATGTTCATCGTACTTAGTACGACTATACTAAGTACACACAAAAAGACATGATCAAACTACTATTTTTTTAGTTTTATAAATCAAACTGTAAAAAAAGCTTTTATAAATTATTATACAGCGGAAATTAGTCTAAACTCTAGGAATATTTAATTTCATTCAAAACAAATAAATAAAGACTAATTTATTGAAATAATTGAGATCTATTAAATGATTAAAGGGATTGTACTCGTGAGCTTAACTCAGTTGATAGAGACAATGTATAATATATGTAAGGTATGAGATTCAAGCCCCGACCAAAAAAAAAATTATTAAAGGGATTAAATACATTTTATTTTTCCTGCATATTTTTCTTCTGTGTTTTGTTTGTGTTAAATTTGGTTTGTAATAATTTAGGGAAAACTATATGACCATTTTGTTTGAGTTGTTTTGTTGTAAGCATTATCAGGTTCTAAGGTTCTATGACTCCCCGTTTTTTTTTAAGAACCAAAAATGGCTAGGTGCATTTAGCTCATCTTCAGTTTGCATATAATACTTTAATTATTGGTGAAAAGAGATGGTCGAATGTGCGTTCAATGCGTGCGGTGTTGTTTGATCGTACATGATCAGAAGGTAACTGTTGGTACTTTAAATGCGGTGGTTTGAACAGTGGTAGAATGCATCAAGAATGCTTCTTGGAACGGCGGGGGGTGCGTACCTGCAGGCACTCCGACACTCAAGTCAGTAGAGATTAAAGAAAGAGGGTTTATAGGGAGAGTAGATTCTACCTTGGGGATTGTTAAAAGTCCCCTATATATAGAGGTGGATGGTTGCAGAGCCGTTGTAATGGCACACCTGTGTCCGGTGGTTACGAAATCGTGGGAAGTGTAATCGCCAGAGAGATAATTGAGGGAACGTGCAAGAGACGTTGCAGTTCATTTGAACTGGTCTTGCTTGCTCTGTGCACCCCATTTGCGGGGAAAGGGTGTGTCGCAAGTAATATTCCCAAACGTGGTGTTTGGGCTTGGATTGTGTTGGGCCTAAGATCCTTTTGACTGGTCCAGAACAGTAGCCCCCCAAGTCGTTGCTCTTGATGACTTAAGGGCGGGCAAGATTTGCTGCTCATAGATGGTAAAAATGGAGGTTACTCTTGTATTCAGCTACTAAACATGGGAGATTTAAGCTCATCTTCGTGTTTGAAGCTCCCTCGGCATTCCATGATAAAGAACGTTGGTTCTAAAGGAACTGCTTTGCGAGTTCTTCCACAAAGAATGGGTCGAGCTGATGGGTGGTGTGAAAACGCCTCAGGTTTTGTGAACCGATCATCTTAGGTAGCTATGTTGCTGTGAGAATCTGGCAGGTGCGTGTTGGGACGTGTTCGCCATATCCTTGACACGTTTCTTTTATAGCCAGACAGGTTTGTCGGTTGAATGGTTTGTGTTCGGCATCTTGATGCTCGTTTGGCTTTGGTCAGATAGAAAGATTCCCTCATCAAAAAGTTGGTCGATTGTCATTCAGCAATTAATGCCCACGTCTCGAGCGAAAGATTGAGGAGACACGACCTTTGGTTTGATTTCCTTAGTTTCCTGTTTTAAGAAACTGTAGAAATGCATGTTCTAGGTTAGAAGTTGCTCCGATACGGTGGTTTCTGCCGTTTGTTACTGTGGTTTCCACCATGTGTAAGGAGTCTTAAGCGTTTGTTGTCTGTTTTCTGCGTTTTTGAGAGAAAACATTGGCGACAGGCTATAATTTAGTTCATAAGCTTTAGTTCTGCTTGCCGCAAAAGAGATTCTCCGACATGGTAGGAGTAGTTCCGCCGTTGGTTTTCCCACTTTGTCTGTAAGGAAATATTATGAAGGTGGTAACTTTTTTCGCACTTTTCCCTTTTGTTCTGGCTTTAGCGGTGATGCTCGATCCCTTTCCTTGCCGTGGTCGATCTGATAGGTGAATGAAGGGTGGATTTGAATGTTAGATTCTCTTTTTCCTTGATATTTCAGGTTTTCCATGGCAGAACAAGAGATTGCAGCGCCCGATCTTTCTTGGATGGGGGATGAGCCTCTAGAGACGGAGTCATCGTTTGCCTTGGCCGGAACGGGAGAAATCCCTTTTAGTTCCGTCGACGAAATTGAAGATTGGGAGGTTATACTCCCGAGCACATCTGATAGGGTGTGTTCGGCGTATGAGAACCATGTCTTTCCCATGTATGAAGTGGTTTTCAAAGACCTGGGTTTCCAACTCCCCTTCTCTGATTTCCAAAGGGAGGTGCTTCGTTGGACCAAATTGTCTCCTTCTCAAATTCATCCCAATTCTTACGCTTTTATGAGGGCGTTTGAATTGGTGTGCTAGTATCTGAAAGTTCCCTCTTTCAAGAACGTCTTTTTCACTATCTTCACTGTTCAACGAGGGGCTGCCTGGGTATCTTTTCGTCAAACCAAAAAGATGTTTGATATATTTGTGGGCAAAGTACGGAATTTTAAAGAACGTTTCTTCTTGGTGAAACTGAGGAGTGAAACAACCTTGAATATTATCTTGGAGGTGGCGAAGGGTGAAGGCCAGGTTCGACGTCCCCTCTTTCCTCTGTGTTGGAATAAAGATAACTTCGGCTTTGAACCGAAAGATTTTTGTTTGAGTATTCCTAGCCTGACGGAGTAGGAGATAGACGCCCACCATAAACTTTGGGTGTTTGTTCAGTCTTTCTCGCGGAGGATTAAAACTAATAAATAGGGGAACCCCATGATGAGTGCGGATGGGCCACCAGTAACAGAGCCCCGCTTCATCAATACCCATGAGTTGGTGGTGTCTCAGGACCCAGATGATTGCCTTTGTAGTTGTACCCCTTTTTATTTCTTTCAGTTTGTTTCTGTGTATAATCTTTCACGTCTAATTTGTTTTTTCCATACTATGTGTTTGCAAAAAAAATGAAAGATCTACAATGCTTGTTGATGAAACGAACAAAAAGGTCGTCGCCAAGAATCAGCGTAAGAATGTTCAGTCCGTGAGCCATCTCATAGCTGGAGCCGGTCTGGGCTCAACCTCTAGTCCGGTGGTGGACTTGGAAGGGGATGACCGTTCCGAGGAGAGGGTGCAGAAGCCCGCAAAAAGGAGGAGGATGGAGACGTCTTCTAAAGAGCCGGTCACGCCTATCAGGGCTGTTCCTATTCGCTCTAAAGGTGGGGATCTTCTTTAACTCCCAAGAGTGTGGTCTGAGCCAGATCGTTGCTGCTCTCATTCGACCCTTTTCTTAAATGACCCTGATTTGAAGGTTATTCGCGACCTTGGTTCTGCTGGTCGAAGAAAGGCAATAACAGCAGGATTTATTGCTGCCATGAAACCTCTAGAGGTTGCCACAGCCTTGAACAATGCTTCAATGGAGGGTGAGTTATGGGCGGACGTACTGGTGAAGGAGAGGGATGCTCTGGCTGCCAAGGTCTCCTGACTTGAAGGTGGCGCTGCTGCTGCGAGGTCAGTTACTGAGGAGCGTGACCGCAGCATTGCTGCATTAGAGAAGCAACTGGCGGATGCTCAAACGGCCCTAGAGCAAGCAGCCGAATCCTCCGGTAAGCTAGTTGAGGAGAAGGCGGCTTTGGAGGAGTCCTTGAAGAAAGCATACCTTTCCGGAGAAGATGAGACAGAGGACATAGCTGTTCTAAGGCGTGCTGACCTGGTTGAGAAGGTTAGCGTGCTGGAAGAAAGCTCGGTGGATGCCGTTCAACTTGGATTTGACCGCGCCGTAGCTCAGTTGAAAGTGGTGAACCCTGGTACTAACTTATGCGTTGAGGGGATTCATCACCTCAACGTTGTTGAAGATGGAGTGATTAAGCCTCCCCCAAATTTTGAGGAAGATATAGGGCATTTTGATGACACCCAGGCCAATGAGTCCTTGTAATTTTAATCTCTTCTTTAACAACCTTTGCTTGTAACCGGCCTTTGTGCTAATGGCATTGTGCGCCCTTCGTAGTTAGCACTTTTGAATATAATATTATGCTTTGTTTATCTGGCTCTTTTTCTCTTACCACACTTGTTCTAAAAATGTTTGTTTTATTTTCAAGTATGATATTCAAATTGAGTGCTCGTTATGTGAGGCTTTTTATACTGTTTGAAGTATTTTTGAGAGCGAACTGTTGATTTGTGTATGTTTACAAAGTAACAATTTGTATGCTCATCTTTGTTTCTTAGTGCTTGTTGATTTGTTAAGCGACCTTCGAAGTAATGATATAATTGCTAAGGCGGGATGTTCTACCCCCCGGCAGTCGTTGTTTTAATGAAATAAATCAACAACTGGAGAGTTTTGAAATATCAGCCGGCGAATTGACACTTTAACTCGTTATGTTGAATTAAAGTTTTGCCCTTTCTCTCCGATATCGTTGCTCGGTCGGAATGAATACCTTTTGCGTTGTTTGTAAAGAAAAAGGACGTCTGGGCGTGAGAGTCCTAACTTTTACGCGGGGTGTTTGTTAGAAGCAATTCACATCCAAGAGATTGTTTATTTGAATGTGTGTCCAAAGTTGTGTTTCGGACAGAGAACAGTGGATGAACGAAAAAATCAATTTAAGTTCAACGCACTGAGGCGTGAATCACCCATCGCGAGCTGGGGTTCTACCTAACATGCTGAGCAGTGATGTCGCATTTGGGAGCGAGCATACTGAGGAGTATGTGTATCTGTCGTGTAGATTTCACTTATCCTTTTGAATTTTTTGGATTTGGAGTGGCACGACTTTCCTCCTCCGTTGTAGTTGCTCATTTACTAGAGAGCATGAAGTTCGTTGTATTGAACTAGGTATGTACATTAGAGTTTGTTGGCTTTGTTTTCCATCTAAGTGTAATACCTTTTAAGTTTTTCGGCGTTCTTGGAACTAGGCCTTTGGTGAGATCGTCGAGACTGTAGGCTCCTATTTCGGTTTTCATGCGGACTCTGTAGGGTCCCTCCTAGTTGGCAGTGAGTTTTCCCTCTTCAGAGTCTTTCTGGTTTCGCCGGAGGACGAGGTCGCCAACTTCGAATTCTCGTTTTATGACCTTCTTGTTGGGGCGAGCGGTTTGTTTTAGCACTATTTCTCGCAAGGCTGCTTCACTTCTAACTTCGTCGACGAATTCGAGTTCTTCACGTAACTTTGCCGTATTGGCTGGAAATCAGTGTTAGCATTAGTTCGCTAAGTGAGTTTGTTTAACTCAATGGGAACGACCGCTTGTGTCCCGTACGTGAGTCGAAAAGGTGACTCTCCAATTGTAGAGTGGGGAGTAGTTCTATATGCCCAAAGGACCGTATGTAATTCCTCAGCCCAACTAGTTTTGGTTGTGTCTAACCTTCTTCGTATTCCTTGTAAGATGAGCCTGTTTGCTGCTTCGGCAAGACCGTTAGCTTGAGGGTGTTCGACGGAAGTGAAGCTTTGTTTGATGCCAATGTTTCTCAGGTAACCCTGGAACTTCTGGTCGGTGAATTGAGTCCCATTGTCAGAGATCACTAGGGCCGGTACTCCGAATCTTGCGAGGATGTTCCTTTTGAAGAAACGGAGTACGTTTTTTGCCGTGATTTTCTCTATGGGTTCAGCTTCGATCCATTTAGTTGAGTAGTCGATTGCTACGACCAAGTATTTGAGTTGTCCGAAAGCTTTGGGGAATGGTCCCATAAGGTCGATGCCCCACCAAGTAAAAGGCCAAGGAGAAACTAAAGATGTCAGCTCAACAGGAGGTGCTATGTGTCGTTGACATTTGTCACACAGGTTGACGTAATCTTTGGCGTCTTTCAGCATGGTGGGCGAAAAGTATCCCGCTCGTAGGACCTTTTTTGCGAGAGCTTTTGCACCAAGATGTTGTCCGCATATGCCATCGTGTACTTCGGCAAGGACTTCTTGGGTCTCGTTAGGTCCTAAACACTTGATAAGGGGTGTGATGAAACCCCTTTTATATAGGGTTCCTTCCACTAAAGTGAATGAGCAGGCCCTTCGTTTCAGCTTCGTTACAGTTTTGTTCTCGTTTGCAATCCGTGTGCTAGCGAGTTTTGAAAGAATATTTGCTCGGGTATTTTGTTCACGGGGAACATGAGTTACCTCTACAGTTTCGAATTCTTTCAGATGCTCTTCTCGGACTTGGTATTCACCAGTCACTTGGGAAGCCACTAATTTAAAATCATTAAAGATTTTTACCTTTTTGGCTCCTAGATCATGGGCGATCCGCAGGCCGGCTAAGAAGGCCTCATATTCTGAAGTGTTATTAGTCACATGAAAAGATAAACCAAGGGAAATTTCAACAACGATACCTTTGTTGTTTTCAATGATTACCCTGGCTCCGCTTCCTTTAGAATTGGATGATCCATCTACAAAGATGGTCCATTCTTCTATGTTTTCCTCCGCGGGGAAGGTTATCTCGGAAAGGAAGTCTACGAACACTTGTGCCTTTAGTGCCTTCCTAGATTCATAATGTATATCGAACTCAGATAATTCGAGTGACCATTTCATCATCCTTCGAGCGATGTCAGGACGACCCAAGACTTGTCTGATGGGTTGGTCAGTTCGGATTACCACTGTATGAGCCAAGAAATACTGCCTCAATCTTGGTGTTGCTGTAAGGAGAGAGGGGGCAACCTTTTCGATCCTCTGGTACCTCATCTCTGGCCCTAGCAAAGCTTTGCTGGTGAAGAATACTGGTTTCTAACCTTTCGGAGTTTCCCTGACTAGAATGGCGCTGGCCGCGTCGGATGAAACAGAAAGATAGAGGTACAATACTTCACCTTGATCAGGTCGTGAGAGAACTGGAGGTTTGGATATGGTGTCTTTGAGATGCTTTAAGGCGGCCTCGCACTCGTCAGTCCACTCGAACTTTGTCTTTTTCCTCAAGAGTTTGAAGAAAGGGAGTGCATGTTGGGCAGACTTGGCAACGAATATCGAGAGAGCAGTCAACATTCCGTTGAGTGCTTGGACGCATTTCTTGGAGTGGGGCGTGGGGAGTTTCGTAAATGCTTGGAATTTATCCGGATTCGCCTTAATCCCTCTTTCTGTTAGGTAGAAACCGAGTAACTTACCCACTTGGACTCTGAAAGTACATTTTTCCAGGTTGAGTCGCATGTTGTATTTCCGGGTCTGTTCGAACACATTTTTGAGATGAGCGGCATGATCGACCTCTTGCTGAGATTTGACAATCATGCCGTCCATGTAGACCTCAAGAATGTCGCCCAGAAGTTTCTTGTCATAGACTTGTTCATCATACGTTGATAAGTAGCCCCCACATTTTGTAGACCAAAGGGCATTACGTTGTAAAAATAGTTCTCTGATTCGGTCATGAAGGCTGTTTTCATTTTATCTTCTTCGGCTATGGGTATCTGGTTGTAGCCAGAATAGGCGTCCATGAAAGATAAAAGTTTGTAGCCGGAGGAATTATTTACGAGTTTATCTATGTTAGGAAGAGGACATACGTCTTTAGGGCAAGCCCTATTAAGATCGGTATAATCAACACACATACGCCATTTTCCATTAGATTTCTTGACAAGTACAACATTGGAGAGCCATGTAGTATATTTGGCCTCAGAAATAAAATTTGTCTCTAGGAGGTCTTTTACAACTTTTTCTGCAGCCTCTGATTTTTCAGGAGACTACTTTCTACATCGCTGGGCTACAACGCTAACACCAGGGTCGACTATCATCTAGTGACATGCGACGATTGGGTTGACTCCGGGCATGTCGGTTGTGCTCCAGGCGAACAGATCAGCATTCTCTCTTTAACAGGCGACCATCTGTGCTTTGACAAGTTCAAGAAGATCCTTGTCGATCTTGAAATTTTTCGAGGGGTCGTTTCCGAAAGGGACCAACTCAAATTCTCTGTAAGGAATAGGTCTAAGAAGTTTCGCGTTGTGCGGATCCTTCTTTTCCCTTTTCTGCTCTTTGAGGTCTTCCTTGGTGAACCTGGGGTCAAGTTCGACCAAGTTTGCATCTAGAGGGCTTGTAGCAGCTTTCCCTTTGTCTTCAACAGATTTGCTGGATTGGGAATTCGAGTTCTTGGTTTTGTTTACCTGAAGGAAACATCTTCTAGCAACTTCGATGTCTTCGTTCAGGGAGGCGATGATGCCATCCATTGCATGGTATTTCAACTTCAGATGAGCGGTTGAACATGCAGCGCCCAACTGGGCTAATCTGGTTCTCCCTATAATGCAATTATAGAGAGATGGACAGTCGATCACCATCAGTGGGATCTTTATTGTCTTTTTGGCTTCTTTTTCGCCAAAGGTGACCAGCAGCTCTATGTAGCCCCAAGGTTGAGTGGAGGAGCCGTTGAAAATGTAGAGTTCATTTCCAACGTACGGAGAAATGTTCTTCTCCGTCAATCGGAGAGTTTTGAACAGACCGGTGTACATGATGTCTCACGAGGCCCATGTGTCAATCAGGACTCGACGGACGTCGGTGTTGGCCATTGATGCTCGCACTAGCAAAGGAATGGCTGAATTTGAGGCCCCACCAGGAAGTTCTGAGTCGTAGAACGCTAAGGGTGGTCTTCCTCCCATGTTGGAATTTGAGGGGACCAACAGGCTTCAAACTTTCTTTTCATGCTTCCCATGGAGATGTTTATCGTTCCTCCCGTGATGACGTTAACGGAGGGGAACTGTTCCCAGTTGCATGAGTAGGGTACGATTTCCACGTTGTCAGGGAAATCGCCTGTCGCGTCATTTTTTGGACGTCAAGGCCATTTGACTAGCGTTTGACTTTTTGAATTGTTTCACGACTGAACATTTAATTTTTAAGAGAAAAGGGGAAAAAAGTTCAAAACACCCCTTTTGAAAAGATTTAGGGTTCGGGGGTTAGTTACATAATGGGAAGGTGTTAGCACCCTTTACGTCCGTAGTACTCTACGGGAACCTCTTGGTTTTATTTAACGAATTGTGCTATAAACTTGCTTGTTTTGAAAAAATGGAATTAAAGTGGTAAAGATGAAAAAAAAGAGTTTGAAATGATAAGAAGAAGAAAGACCTATTTATCTATGTGTTTTATTGATTTGGAAGGACGAGTGTCCTTTGCCTACGTACCCGTGAGGGATCAAAACCTCGTAGTTCGGGGTTGAAATTGACATTTGATTTGTTTTTGTGTTTTTTAGTTTTGAAAATGGTTTTAAAATGAAAAGCCAAGTGGCAAATGAGAATTGGTTTGTGTTTTTGATATTGAAGGAAATTTGCTTGAAATGGAATTAAATCGATTAATGTTTGATTAAAAAAAGTAAACTAAAAAGTAACGGATCGCTTGATCTTGAATCAAGGTTTGTTAAGAAAATGTTTTTGTGATTTTTTGATTATGTGAATGTTTTTGTTGTTTTTGAATGATTGATTAATAATTAAACTAAAGTTAACTATCGGGGCAAGAAAATAAAGCGTAGGTACTTTGTGGCAATACTGGATCGCCACAAAGTCCGTTAACCTAAGCTAAAAAGCAACGAGGTAAACACGCACGCACACATGCACCTTTAAACTATTACACAAAAGCCTATTATACATTCTATGGTCTGCACAATAAAGTAAATGACGAGAAAGTAAATATGCATGATTTATATTAAGCCTATATTTGTATCTTAATAAATTAAGAATGCTTAATAATAAAAATAAAAATGCAAAAAAACGGAAATAAACCAATATGAGATATTGTAAAATAAAGTGTGATAGAAAAAAATAAAAGTGCATGAAAGAAGATGAATACGATAAAAAATAGCGAAGAAAAGGAACAAAAACGAATGAATGCAGAAAAAGGGGGGTGCAGCAGTATTATGGGGTGTGCAGAAAATAAAAGGAAGAAGAAGGATGGGGCGCGCGTGTGGGCCTGGGATTT
>Ga0228710_1009632_pt1 | contig 13288 bp, 10 predicted proteins | sample MedpolnodulmetaG_FD_177995 | JGI IMG/M metagenome (GOLD analysis project Ga0228710, IMG submission 177995) | Root nodule microbial communities from Medicago polymorpha collected in Santa Monica, California, United States - pink nodules | ecosystem: Host-associated > Plants > Roots > Nodule...
AACAAAATATTGTCAAGGCATATAACAAAATTATTTTTGAACTCAACATATTTTAGTTTGCCTGCATATAAAATTAAGATAAAATAATGATCATTTATTGTTTATTCTAATAGTAATTAGTAACATCGTGACATAAATGTATAAATGACATGTTATATAAAAGAAACATTGATATGATTATGATAAAAGAATATCTTTAAAAACTACATTTTTCGTAAAGTCTCCATCTTCTCCTTCTATTTTCCCTTCTTTAATGGGAACTTTTGTTGAATTTTGAGAAACTCCTCTTGATAAAGCTACATATAATTGACCATGCCTAAAAACATGCCGTGGAAGAAAGATTCCAACATTGGGAATGATATGTCCTTGTGACTTATTTATGGTAATAACAAAACTTAGTCTAACGGGAAACTATTTTCTACTAAGCACAAAACGAAGTTTTGAACTCACATTTGTTTTTAATTTAATTATGGGCAAGAATGCTCTTTTTCCAGCATTGTTTTCTGTTAGGATTTCCACATCCAACATATTCTTAAATAAACCACGACATAATAATTGTGTCTCATTACACAGGCCATATCCAGGGTCTATGTTTCACAACATCAAAACTGCACCTTTTCTTACCTTTACAAAAATGTGGTGGGATATTTCCTTAAGCAATTGAGTTTAGGAATTCATGTTGATATAAGTTATGAGTATCCCCTTCAGCCTCGTCAAATGACAACAAATTATGTTATTCTCCCGGAAACTAATTGATAATTAATATTTAATATAGTGCTAACAAATTTTTTCTAAAATATTATGTCCTTCTCCCGCAAACTGATTGATAATTACTCCCTCCGTTCCTTTTTAAGTGTCGTTTTAGGGTAAATTTTTTGTTCCTATTTAACTGTCGTTTTGGTATTTTAAAGGTACAATTTGTCAATTATACCCTTTGTCAATTACTCGTATCTTTTTCTTTGTTTGATTACTCTTATCTTTTTTAATAAAACTAATTAATGCTATATATTTGGAACACTAAAGTTTATTGTTTTTAAACAAAGATTATTTAAAAAAAATAAAAAATTTGCTTCTTGTTATCTTCAGAGTTAAACAAAATTTTGTTACATATAATAATGATTTTATGAGGAGTTAAAATTATATAAATAAGATGAATAATTGTTAAAAATTTCAAGTGAAAAGTAAAAGAACAATTTGAGAGAAAAACAAATAAAAACTCCATGAATGTTCAAAAGGAAGAAAGAGTGAAACACTCATTGGAACTGCTGATGGAAAGTGAAGAGGGAGAAGTAGTTGAAGACTTGTTTGACAAGATATTTAATTAAAGAGATATGCACAATATTTAGAAAATTGACAATTGTTTTTTATGAGAGAAAGTGTGAAAAAAAAAAAAAAGAATTTGTTGTAGAAAAAGATAGTAAGTAACAAATGTTTGTTACGATCTTAAAAAAAAAAACAAATGTTTGTTATGAGAAAAATATAACATATTAAATTTATTGGAAAGATAAAGTGTGTGCCAAAAAATAGAGATACATTGGTGGATAAAATTGAGGTTATAATAGGAAGAAAATGTGAAAAAACACACTTTGCTATTTTCGTGAAAATTTTCTAAAACGACACTTAAAAAGGAACGGAGGGAGTAATATTTAATGCAGTGCTAGCAAATTTTTTCTAAAATATTTTGAGTCCTAATCTGTTTTTAGATGATTTAAAATTCAATCTTTAACATTATTTTTTGCTCACGTTTGTTTCTTATCTTTTTTTTAGAGGATTTAAAGTCCAACCTTTAACATTATATTTTGCTCACGATTGTTACTAATCTTTTTTTCAGAAGATTTAAAATCCAATCTTTAATATTATTTTTTCTCACGTTTATTACTAATCTTTTTTGTATAGTATTTAAAGTCCAATCTTAACATTATTATTTTTTGCTCACGTTTTTTACTAATCTTTTTTTAGAGGATTTAAAGTCCAATCTTTAACATTATTTTTTCTTATGTTTGTTACTAATTTTTTTTAGAGGATTTAAAGTCCAATCTTTAACAATATTTTTTGTTCATGTTTGTTACTAATCTTTTTTTAGAGAATTTAAAGTCCAATCTTTAACATTATTTTTTGTTCACGTTTGTTACTTATTTTTTTTTAGAGGATTTGAAGTCCAATTGAAGGGTTTCCTGGTGCTGCCGCCGATTCAACATTCTGATGCAAACAACAAGCCACTTGCTTTTAATTCATCAATCTTATTCATTCATGTGAAGATATCAATTGGCTTGGTTTACAATTGCTTTGGAAATTCTGCAATCCTATTCATTCACGTGAATTTTTCTTCTACCACGATTGTTCTCACTTCAGCCTGCCCTGCCATGTTTGATTGGCAAGCTGAACTTGCGGTGCCGGTTCCGGTTCCAAAGCTGACGCAGACTACTCTCCCTTCACAATCGGGTTCCGTTTCTGTTCCTTCTCCTCCCTTACCGGTTGTTTCTGCTCCTCTTAAGTCGTTCACGGGGGCGTTAGGAGGTAATAATTCGCCTACTGATGAGGTCCCATTACCGGTTCCATGCATTAACGGTGATTCCCTTAGTATTCGTATTGGCCAAGAGGAGTACGTGAAAGGTTTGGCAGAGTGTCAGAATGCCCTTCGTGGTCGACTGACATTAGTTAAGGGCGACAAACCATACACAACACGAGATTTGGTTACTAAGATTGCCAAGCTTTGGAAGACTGCTTGCAAGTGGAAGATGGTACCGCTAGGCAGAGGTTGTTACGATTTTCACTTCGACTCACCTAATGATTTACGCAACATTTGGTCTGCCGGTACCGTGAATTTGAAGCCAGGCCTCTTACGCCTATGCAAATGGACGAAGGATTTCAACCATTATTCTCAAAGACAGACTCACGTCTCCATTTGGATTCGCTTGATTGAGTTACTGCAAGAGTATTGGCGTGAGCGGACATTGAAGGAAATTGCAAGCGCCATAGGTACCCCTATTGATTTGGATGGTCCTACTCGTAGTAGAGCCTTTGGACATTATGCTAGGATTTTGGTGGACATTGATTTATCGAAGCGGGCTTTCGATGAAATTCTAGTGGAGCGGGAAGGCTATGCGTTTAAGGTGGAAGTGCAATATGAACGAAGGCCTTTATTTTGTCACCATTGTTATGTGATTGGGCATAACGTTACAACTTGTAAATGGCTACATCCTGAGGCTACTAAGGCATTAGACCGTGGTAAAAAAGCCATGGTAGAGGGCCTCACACTCAAAGGAGCACGCCAACTCGCCTGCCTCGCGCCACTTCAAGATATCAATATCACTCTGCCACCTCTCTTTAGGCTACCTTTTCTTGCATTAAGACATGGCCAATGTCCTAGTCTTAGTTTTAGACTTACTCCAAGTGAGTTCTTTTGCAGTTTTATCTATAGAGGTCAGTACTCACCACCATAATCATCCTCATCACCCACCTACCCCAAGCCCTACTCCTGCTCATCCACCATCTTCCTATGGTATTCATTCTCTTAGTCTAGATCATCATTACAATAAACATCCTTCCCATCACCCACCTACCCCAATAAAGGCCCCTATTCAGCCACCGTCTCCATCCCCTATTCCATCTAATAGCCTAGATCATCCACACATTGAACGCATACCTCATCCTTGTCACCCACCTACCCCAACCCCTGCTCCAGCTCATCCATCATCTTCCTATGGTATTCATTCTTTTAGTCTAGATCATCATCACAATAAACATCCTCCCCATCACCCATCTACCCCAAGAAAGGCCCATATTCATCCACTGTCTCCATCCCCCATTCCATCTAATAGCCTAGATCAACCACACATTGAACGCAGACCACGTCCTCGTCATCCACCAACACATGTTCCTGTTCAACCACCATTTTCTTTTGATAGTCATTTTTTTCGTCTAGAGCATCATCACAATAAACATCCTCCCCATCACCCATCTACCCCAAGAAATGCACTGTTCAGCCACCGTCTCCATCCCTCATTCCATCTAATGGTCTAGATTATCCATGTAACACCCCGTTTTCCGAACAATGTAAATAATACAAATAATCAGAGTATTCAACGTAAAACGGAATGTCACACTACTTTCAAAGTATAAATAGAGTAAAGTTACTATTTATCACAACAACCTGATCAAAAATTCGTTTAACATTGCAGCGGAAAATTATTTCAAAATCAACAACTTGTTCAACATTCTTTGGCACTACGGCCTCAACATAAACAACTTAAAGAAAATCTTATTCCAAAAGGGTTCAACAACATAGTTCATAAAGCAATACGTAACAAAGGAAAACAAAAGCAAAATCCCCATCCCGTTACGTATCAGAGCGACTCTAAGACGACGCGCAAGAGAATCGACTCACATCAGCAGCTAATCCTGGTTATCTGCACGTTACCAACATAGGGGCAACATTCAAACAGAAGGGGTGAGATTTCACATTCAATAATAATAAGCATATAATTCATCTGCGGAACTTAACAACCTAAACAACAATAGTCAACAACAATAATAGTTCATATATACTTATCATCGACAATGTTTCACATATGCTTCATTTATTTCCATTTAGCATTTAAAACAACAACAACTATTCAACAATAACGACGACAAGTCAACATCAACGACAATGCAACGACACAACAACAACTTGACTATGTAGTATGCATGTGGTACCAATCAACGCTGGAGCAACAAACTCCTAAAAACTGGAGCAAATAACTCCTACAAGTCAACGTTGGAGCAAATAACTTCTAAAAGCAACGCGGTATGAATGATTAACATTCAACAGGGCATGAGCCCCCAACTTTATATGAGTATGCATGGACTCAACAACTTAATCAACAACAACGTACAACATCAACAATAACGTACAACATCGACAACAACGTACAACATATGCATTCATGTAGCAATTCATCAACAAGTTATTCATATAATAATCATCAACACATATATATACCTTCATGTAATATTCCATAGACATATACATCATATAGTAATTCAACATAAGCATGCATATAGTGATTCATCAATATGTACATTTCATGTATCAACACCTAAACCATGTTATTCTTGACAAACAAACCACCTGAAGACTAACAATATCATCTAAGGCCTTCCAGTATGCATCAAAGACTAGTTCAAAACAGAAACGTATGAAACGGCACAAAACATGAAAAGGTACAGAACCACTACGTTACTTGCCGTGGCGAGCACTCTACTCGCCGTGGCGAGCAAACTACGCTCTCTGGTAACAATTCACTCATAGCTCGCCGTGGCGAGCACTCTTACTTGCCGTGGCGAGCAAACACTGCTCTCTGTCGGGAAGTGCGATTTTTAACCCCAAAAACCCAATTTTCATCAACCTTAATCCCAAATCTGTTAGAAACTCAACCTAGGATCATTCTACAACCTGAACAACAGTTATCTATGAATTCTACGGTCTTTCTACAACTTTTACAACCAATTCTACATGTTCTATCATTAAATTCGGTTTTAAACCCTAATTCTCAATTACAAGAACAACAACATGCTACATACTAATTTCAGTTTCAGAATCACATAACCTAAGATTAGAGAATATTAGTCTCACCCTTACCTTAGATTAGATGATTGCAAGGTTCTACGAATTCTTCTCTTCTCTTGGTTCTCCTCTTTTTCTCCAAAAGCTTCTAAACCTAATTTGTGGTTGTTCTCTTCCTTTTATATCTCACACCTTCAACATATTTTTCAACTAAATCTATGTATTTTCTAACTAGTCCACATATTTTCTAAATATATCCAAACCAGCCCCTCAAATATAGTTATTCTAAATATCCAACATATTCTACTAAATAATATTATAAAGCCACTTAATAAAATATTAAAACACCACAACACGTCATAAATCAACATAAATCACATAAGTCATATAAAAGACTCTAAACTCAACCAAAAATAATTAAATAATAAATAGGGCGTTACAATCCACACCTTGAACACCACACATCTCATCCTCATTATAACACCCCAAATTTTTTTCGTTATTATATCTTAGTAAAATTGTGATAAATTCTTACTAATGTGTATTTATGATGTGATAATTTTACTTTTTTTTATAATTGCCCTATTGTGGTTGCCTTAGTAATTTAAACGAATTATTAACCGTCGATGTTATATTTACTTACCTTTAATTTACCATATAAAGTATATGTTAGTTTCAAGTTATTATTTTAAGCTTTACTATTATTATTAATTATAATATGGATAATTGAACTTAATTTTAATTTGCAAAAATACCAATGAACTAAAGTATATAATATGTAAATAAATATATAGATAATTAGTTTTATTGATGAAAATATAGTACTGGCTTGATGTGATTGTAACGTGAAATCCTAGTATATGTATATATACATGTGTAGAGTATTAGTTAGTAACAAAAAAGCCAATCATCTTCAGAAAAAACTAACCTAATAGCATGATACAAGACGTGACAGCGGCGCTAGGGATTTTGTTCTTCCATCGGATCGTAGCACCTACGTTTTTTTTTTGTTGAGAAAAGCGTGCTTATAGTATTTCATTAATAATAACAGTTTTGATACAAGCGGGTATATCATAATACGTGGCGGGACTAGCTGAACACGTGGCCTCTCGTGCAAGAGTATGGGCCACCCCGTTGGCTTGACGCCGAACAAACTCGACCCTAGAGTTAGAAAAAAGATTATGAAACAAAGAGCGACAGGAGGAAATAATACAGCCAAATTCAGACAAGTCGCTCCTATTAAAACGGAAGGCATCAACTGTTGATTTAGAGTCCGTCTCAAAGTCCACATTATCGAGCTGCATATCACTCAACCATTGTAGAGCAGAGTGCAGCCCTAAAGCTTCACCCACATCCACCGAAACAGTACAAGGATATGTAAAAATTTTGGCCAGAATAAAGATACCTTCCGAGTCGCGAACACAAACACCAATCCTGTGCGATTATGGTGAGAAGAAAAAGCCGCGTCAACATTGCATTTATATCTACCGGGCATAGGAGGCTGCCACAAAGGTCCGGTTTGGTGGTCGGGGGCGGAGTTCCCCACGTTCGCTGCCAAACCCGAGGAAGAAGGCGAGGGAGCTGCAAGGACGTCCGGAGCGTTTGCTAACTGCCAATAAGTTACCATGTTTCTAGCACGCTCTACCACCACAGCACTTATTATGTGACATTGTCCCAAACTCTCAGATTGCGATGTTTCCAAATACTCCACATGACCGTTGACATACGCTGAGATAATTCTACAGACAGGTTCTCTAAGAGGTAAAAAATAGCCTCCGTTGGGGAAGCAGTCTGAGAAAGTGTGTGTTGGATGGAACCCCAGAGACCAGTCGTGTTCCACACCTGAATAGTAAAAGGACACTCGAAAAAGACATGTAACAGGTCCTCGTGGGAGGACTCACAACTAACACAGGTAGTTGGGCAAACTACACCTTTATCCAATAGGCGGACACGGGTCGGTAAACAACCACGGTACATGCGCCAGAGTAAATTCTTAACCTTCGATGGAACCTTAAGGTTCCAGATCCCCGACCAGTACCCCGGGTGCCATAAGTATGACGAATCGATAAGCTCTGTGACACACAAACGGTAAGCACTACGTACAGAATAGCGTCTGTGCCGTTCCCCTTTCCAGACAATTCTATCTTCCTCGACCTGAGATATTAGTGGCGTGTGAAGTATCTTAGATGCGATGTCCGCACTAAATACCTGACGTACAACCTGTTCGTTCCAGCTTTTGTCATATAAATTCATCAAACTATTAATGGTAAAATTGTGTATAGAGTGAGCACCTGGAACATCACTACTGATAAATTCCCCATTTGTCAGCCAAGGTTCATTAAGAATAGAGATAGATGCACCCGAGCCGATCGTCCACCGCGCCCCCCCACGCACGATAAATCTGGCTCGCATAATACTGCGCCAAACATAGCTCGGATTATGGCCCACAGTAGCCGTGAGATAGGAGCCGGATGGGAAATATCGAGCTTTAAATATTCGAGCAACTAGAGTATCCGGCTCTGTGATGAATTTCCATCCTTGTTTACCCAACATAGCTAAATTAAAAGCAGAGAGGTCTTTGAAACCCATACCTCCATGAATTTTTGGTGCCGATAATTTCTCCCAATTCATCCAATGTATCCCTCGTTGCGTTGTTTTACCATTTCCCCACCAAAAGGAATTTAGCATCTTTTCAATGGAGTCAATCAAAGTATGGGGTAGCTGAAAGATGCTCATCACGTAAGCGGGAATAGCCTGCAAAACGGATTTTATCATTACCTCACGCCCCGCCTTTGAGAGGCACTTACCACTCCAGGAGTTAATTTTCTGCCAGACACGGTCCTTGATATACGCAAAAGTAGCCTTGCGATCGCGGCCTATCATAGAAGGTAGGCCCAGGTATTTACCCGTACCCAAAACAGCTTGAACGCCAAGAATGTTAGTAATAGTGGTTTTGAGACCATCAGGGACATTGCGGCTACAGTATATCTCCGATTTTGGCAAGCTGATCGCTTGGCCTGAAGCTAACTCATAAGTGGCTAAAATATTTTTCATAACATGTGCTTGTTCCTCGTTAGCTTTGAAAAAGAGAAAACAATCATCAGCAAACAAAAGATGGGAAACAGAAGGTGCATTACGACAAACCTTCGTCCCTGTGAGAACTCCGCGGGACTCCGCGTCTCTGATAAGCGATGATAGGCCCTCTGCACAAATAATAAATAAATAGGGAGAGAGAGGATCCCCTTGACGGAGACCACGCCCTGGTATAATAGGGCCTACCTGCTCCCCGTTCACAAGTACAGAATAATATACTGATTCAACGCACATACGCATCCAGTGTATCCAGCGGTCATGAAAACCCAATTTATGCAAAACAGCCATTACATAATTCCAATCCATACGGTCATAGGCTTTACTAATATCAAGTTTGAGGGCAACATGCCTATCCTCCCCACGTGTCTTGGCTTTCATGAAATGGAGCACCTCAATGGCGACCATAGCATTGTCCAGGATGGAGCGGCCGGGTACGAAAGCGGATTGGTTGTCAGAAATGCATTGTGGCAATACCGTCTTCAATCTGTTGGCTAATATTTTAGAAATAATTTTATAAAGCACGTTACATAGCGCTATGGGCCGCCAGTCTTTCATACTTACCTGCATGGAACCCTTCGGAATAAGAGCAATGTTAGTGATATTGAGATCAGACGGGAAATGACCCGCAGTTAACCAAGCACAACAATCTTTAAAGATGTCATCACCACAAAGGGTCCAAAAGTGTTGATAAAAACCCGGATTGTAACCGTCAGGACCGGAGCACTTGTCCGGGTGCATAGAGAAAGTAGCATCACGGAATTCAGCCTTAGTAAAAGGTGTCGTAAGCAAGTCATTATCATTATCAGAAATTGACGGGTTAATAACATCAAGTACAGAAGAGAAATCACTATCCTGTTGAAAAATATTCACAAAATAATTTCTCGCTACATCTTTCAAGCCATGGTCGCTAGTAACTTTATTACCTACATCATCCTCAAGAGAGAGTATACGGTTTACCTTTTTTCGTGATGTTGCCGATGCGTGAATTTTTTTTGTATTTCTATCACCATCCTTGTACCAGTGGGTTTTTGCATGCTGACGCCAGTAGGCATCGTCTTGGGACAGCAGCCGTTGCATACGCTTTCTAAGTTCAAGCATGTGTCCTTGGTCTTCACCGGGCGCTTGCAACCGTGTGTCTTGCATATGCCTCCGACACTCCTCGATAGCTCTCTTTAATTTGTGGCAGTGTGTTTTCTTCCAAATGGTCATCTCTGCCGCACATGAAGATAATTTTGGAATGAGAGCATTATTAGAATGCACCTGCCAAGAGTTAGTCACTAAATCCGTAAAGCCCGATTCCAAGTGCCAGGCATTTTCATAGCGAAAGTGTCTTCTATGGTAAGTAGGCCGAGGCCTAGGAGAGCATTGCAGCAAGATAGGATAATGGTCGGACGCGGGTGCGACAAGATTTTCCACAGAGGCATTTGGAAATATATTAAACCAAGAGTTAGTAGCAAGAGCATGATCCAACCTTTCTTCTACCGCACGTGGTGTGCCAAGACTCTTGAACCATGTGAAAGGATAGCCGTCAAAAGGTACATCCGACAAACCCACATCAAGAACAGCCTGCCGAAAGCCATTAATAAGCCACAAGGGCCTGATGGTTCGCCCCCTCTTCTCACTTGCCTCCAGAATATCGTTAAAGTCTCCAAAGATGCACCAAGGGCCTGCAAAACGATTAGACAATTGACGGAGAAAATTCCAAGCATCAATTCTACGACTACCGTTCGGAAAACCATAATATCCAGTAATTCACCAAGTACCAAGTCTCGTGTCAATAACTTCAACAGTGATATGATTATTGGAAAAATCAATAAGTTGACAATTGAAAGCATTGCGCCAAAATAAAGCAAGACCCCCGCCTCTACCGGTGCGGTCTACATGAAAACAAGAATCGTAACCAAGCAAATAACGTAGTTCTTCAATTTTATTACCGTGAGCTAGAGTCTCACTTAAGAAAAGGACGTCCGAATTGAAGTGCCGAACTAGGTACTTAAGGTCGGGAATTGTACTCGGGCTACCTACACCCTGACAATTCCACGCCACTAGACTCATTTACCTAGGCAGGCCTGATCATCAGAACCTGCCATATCATTCTCAACATCAAATAAAGGATTAACAGTTACAAGCATTTCATCATCCCCCCCTTGACTAACATAAGCACCAATTACATCATTTCCCATTTCCCCGTCAGCGAAACATTCACCATGCTGAAGTGCAAGCATTCTCTTTCTCTTCTTGAGTTCCGAACCGTTCTCATCATTGATACCTTCATTGGTTGTGCTCGGACCAGGGGCAGCAGGAAGACCAAGTACTAGCTTGCGTCCCGTAAGTAAGTTTGAGGCCGAGGTAGCTGAAGAGGGGGACGCCAGAAACTGAAAGTGGCACTCGCACTCGCACCAGCAGCCTGTTTTGCATGAGACGCGGTCTGAACAGCTAGCATGTCCTGTTTGATAGCATAAATTTGGCTCTGCACAACAAGCATTCTCTCGTTAAAATTAGGCACAGGTACCGTACCTCCAGAGTTAGTGTTACGACCAGCAGGGGCAGTTGCAGCCGGTGGATTGTTGCGCGACATGGTGGCAGAGATTGGATCCTGTAGCCATCTGTTGGTGGCAGCCGTACCAATTCTTTGAGCAGCGGGTTTCAGAAACACTCCCCAATTTCGGACATCGTCATCAACATCCAATTCGAACAGTTCTGGACACGCTTTGTCTGTATGTCCGAGCACGCCGCACCTGTGACAAAAAACACCAAGTTTCTCATATTTAAAGTTAACGGTAACAAACTCACCATTAACAGCACAAACATGCCATTCCTTCTTCAAGGGAACAGTAACATCAATTGCGACTTTGATTTGCATATAGGAGCTGTGGATTGAGTTACGGTCATCAAAGGATTTGAGGGTTCCTAGAAAGCTTCCTATGCCTTGACCTACTTTAGGTTGGTTGAAACCGAATGGTAAACCATGAACCTGTACCCAAAAATCTATATGATTCAGTGGAACAAAATTAGCAACCGCCCTGGGAGCAATACGATCAACTACGATGTGGAAATTGTCGTAAAGCCACGGGCCTTCATCTAAAACGCGTGCAGCGTCTACCTTGTGGTGGAATTGAAACAGATAACGGTCAGCCACGGACTTGGTGATCGTAACCCGTTTACCTGGCTTCCATGCACGAGACATACGCTCGCTGAAATAGGCAAACTGGATTTCCCGATCAGCAAGCACGCGACCTATCAGGCAATGTTCAAGTATGGCAGCGGTTTCAGGTTCAGAAGCGAGGTTAAGAGTTAAGCCCTCATCAGACAAAGTGAGGCCATCAAGGTTAAGGTTGGCTGGATCCATAGGGACGGTTAGTAGCTGGGAAACGCGACACAGAAAGCACAGAGACGCAGGGAGACTCAGGTGGAAAACAGGCATACTGAACAGGCGCAAAACAAAGCTAGGGTTAGGTCGTGGGAATCAAAAACAAGAGATTGAACGGTATATAAGGACTGGCCAGAAGCATCTAGATCATGGATCAGACGCAGATCAAATTCTCACGTAGATGGATCCGACCCAAGGTGTGGCGGCAGCCCAAGAAAGGGGTGGCGCTGAAAACCCTAAGCATGGAAACCCTAGGAGACCAATATAATTATCTGAAAAGAACATCTTGATTTATTAAATCCTCAAAAATCGTAGCACCTACGTTTGACATCCCCACAGTTCAATTTCTTATATATTCCTGCCACCATTATTTTTAGGTACTCCTTGACTATTGCCTTTTTATAGTGTAAATACTACTCCTATGCCGCTGCATAAAAATACGTCTCCAAATCACATATTGGATTTCTTTATTGGCTATGGTGATCTTGAGATTAACCAATTGTCAAAAATTTGATTCTAAAGGCTGACAGAAGGAGACATGAACTTTTTTTTTTTTGAAGGAGAAGGAGACACGAACTTGTTAAGTCATTTGGAATTGTTGTCGCTGCCGTGCTTGTTATAATTGTTTGGGATACCTCGTAACCGATACTTTAAATCCTCCATTTGGCCAGGGGTGCGAGAATTTCTTCCGGTTGTTTATGAGAACTCGGTTTGGATAGTTGGCACAGGAAATAATATAAATCTTTGGCTCGATAATTGGTTGGGCAGTCCTCTTGCTACTATGTTGAATATTCCCTTGTTGAGAATATGGATCAGAACTTATTATTAGATTTTATTGTAGTATTCCTATGGTTATGACTGTTATGATTTTAATTATAGGAATTATGGGGGGTTACACATTTATGTTTCTCTGTTACAAATTTCTAGGCAGCTTTCTTTTGTTTATTTCTGATTATGAATTTATTGTATTTAAAGGTTGTTAGAAGGAATGAATTGTGTGTTTTTCAGTTTTCAGAACTCATAAGTCTGCTTAATTTCTTTTCTAAATTCCAACAGTGGTATCAGAGCATTCTTGTTCTTGAGGGACCTGGTGAGGCTGAGAGTTCCACTAAACACCTAAACACTTACCAAAGAGTTGAAAATGCTCTCTGATAACTCAGCCATAAAATTGCCAATATTTGAGGGTGAGAATTATCACCTATGGGCAACCAGAATGGAGGCTTATCTTGATGCTCATGATCTTTGGGAGGCTGTTGATGATGATTATGAGGTTGAGC
>Ga0228710_1009634_pt1 | contig 13286 bp, 14 predicted proteins | sample MedpolnodulmetaG_FD_177995 | JGI IMG/M metagenome (GOLD analysis project Ga0228710, IMG submission 177995) | Root nodule microbial communities from Medicago polymorpha collected in Santa Monica, California, United States - pink nodules | ecosystem: Host-associated > Plants > Roots > Nodule...
CTTACTTTTAATATTCCATTTTTATTTATTATATTTATAAATCACTAATGACACATGAAAAACAAACAGAAACACAACATTCACAAACCCTAGAAGAGGTTGGAAGTTGAAACGTACTAAAAGTTGTAACAGAAATTGGAATCACTACTAAAATTAATGAGTCTTGTTAACGAGTGTCCTGGGGCACTCTTTAAGGATACCAAATTTAAAAAATATTTTTTATTAAAGTCAAATGTTACAAATTCCAATGCATTGATTACACATTTTTTTATTTATAAAAACTTATTATTAATAGTTCTTAAAGAGTGCTTTGGGGGCACTCGTTAACATTTCCCAAATCAACATTATTTGGGGTATTTTTTCTGGATTACCTTTACAATATGTATTAATATTAATAATTAAGAAATATGTTTGTAACAAAAAAAATTAAGAAATATGTTTGAGAAAAAAATAATAAATGCACATAATAAACTGCATAAAAGCTTTATATTTATATTTATGAAAATAAAAATCTTCAAACAGAGCTTATATCGGAGAGAGTAATGTCAAGAGAAGTTGCGCTAATGATACTCATGACTATGCAATGGAACTATTATTAAGAAAACTAAATGTTTTGTAACCAATGCATTGAAAGTAAACATTTGAAGAGGCAAATGTAATATTATTATTGTGTCTTATTACTAGAATGAATTGGTTTGGCTTCAACTTCAACTTCTTTGTTAAGTTACCGTTTTGCAATTGAAGGTTAGCTACCAATCATATTCATCATGATATCGCACTTACTATAAATAGAATGATGCTATCTTTCTCTTTACCAAACACTTTACTCTTTTCATTCTCTTTGGTTACTTCACACTGTTTTTCTTTTCAGCAAGAACAAAGCACAAGTTTGGTTAGTTCAAACTTTTCTTCTCTTCTTCATAGCTCTTTTTTTTGTGTGATGATTTTTCTTTGTTTTCTGTTTTATTTTGTAATGTGGTAATGTTCATTTGGTTTTTTCTTAACTTTGCATGTTTGTTTGATCCAACATTTTTTTGTTGTGCTTTTGGATTTTCTCTGTTTGTTGTTTCACTATTATGTTTTCTGTATTGTTTAGCTTTTCAGTTAATGTAGTTTTTCTGTTTTTGATTTTTTTCTTAAATTTACATGTTTTTTTATTTTTTTTAATTTTGTTTAATCATTTGTATTTTATCAGCATTTTTTTTTTGTTGAGAAATTTTTTTCAGCATTTTCTTGTTGTGCTTTTTTAGTTCTAAACTGAGTTTAATTTCACAATGTGAACCTTATTTGCTTTTCATTTGGTATGATATTTGCGCTTTACTCTTTACACAGCCCTATGTTTTCGAAAATATTGTCGCATGTTTTTCGTGTGAGTGGTGAATCTTGTGTTACGTTAAGGATTTTTTAGAGTTATTCTTTGACTTTAGGGTTTTCACATCACTGCTTCATGCTTTTGGGGTTTTGCACCTACTATTTGTTATATGTTTTTGAGTTTTTGTGTGTGCTGATTTAATGATCAATATAGTATATACCTAATAGACTAATACTTGTGATATTTATCCAGGATATGAGTTCCCAAGAGAACGAAGACTGTTTGCCCCCACCACCTCCCATTGTTCCACCTCATGTTAAACCAGTAAAGATAGAACAGGAGCTTGTAAAGAAGAAGCTTCCAATGGCTAGACGTGGCCTAGGATCGAAGGGAACTAAACTGCCTTTGTTAACAAATCACTTCGAAGTGAATGTTGCTAAAATGAATGAGGTTTTCTTTCAGTACAGTGTATGTTTTGTATTTCATGATTCAGTTGTTTTTTTGCTAACATTTGTGTGTTAATTTTTTTGTTAAGCGTTGGTTCATACTATGTATTTGTGCAGGTTGCTTTGTTTTACGAAGACGGACGCCCTGTTGAAGGGAAAAGCGCCGGGAGGAAGATACTTAACAAGGTTCAAGAAATATATGATTCCGAGCTTAATGGAAAAGACCTTGCTTATGACGGGGAGAAGATTCTGTACACAATCGGCTCTCTAGCTCAGACAAAGCTTGAGTTCACCGTAGTTGTTGAAGATGTCACTTCAAACAGGTTGAAATGTGTGGATGTTGGTTTTTGAAATTGGTGTTTTACATGGTTTATTATGTTCTTGATATTTAACCTTGCCTTTTATAGGAACAATGAGAACACCAGCCCTGATAAGAAGAGGATAAAAAAATCATACCGTTCGAAGACTTATAAAGTTGAAATCAGCCTTGCTTCGGAAATTCATCTGCAGGCCATTGCTGATGCCTTAAGGGGGCATGAAACTGAGAGTTATCAAAAAGCCATTACGGTTCTTGATGTTATCTTGAGACAACACGCTGCTAAACAGTACGTACTTTCATAACTACATGTATTTTTTTATGCAATATAGAATAACAACAGTCAAAATCTTTGTAATATCGATTGCAGGGGCTGTCTGCTTGTGCGCCAAAATTTCTTTCACAACGACCCAAATAATTTCAATTATGTTGAAGGTGGTGTACTTAGTTGCAAAGGGCTGCATTCCAGCTTCAGAGCCACACAAAGTGGATTGTCTCTGAACATAGGTTTGATCTTGATGCCTTTGTCATCTGAATATTTATTTGTCACATTTCTTTACTTCTTTCAATTTGTTTAGATGTGTCAACAACCACGATTGTACGTCCTGGGCCTGTGGTCGAATTCCTAATTGCCAATCAAAATGCGAGAGATCCTATCAGTCTTGACTGGAATAAGGTAACCAGATTTTCTGATGACTTGCTTGTTTTGCTAATTGTTTCTTAACTTTTTGTTATACTCATTGTTCTTCGTTTAAACCAAGACCTGATACCTTGTATATTTTATTCTCTAGGCTAAAAGGACTCTGAAGAATTTGAGGATCACGGCTAGCCCATCTAACCAAGAGTACAAGATAACCGGGCTGAGCGAATTTCCGTGTAAAGACCAGCTGTAATTTTTCTATCCCATTTTAAGTTGATTGTGTTATCTATTTATAACTTTCTTAATGTCTGGAATTGTAACTGGAAGTTGCTGGTTTACATGATGAATGTTCTTGTTAATAAAGGTGTGGGTATTGTAGGTTTACTCTGAAGAAGAGAGGTGCTGTTCCCGGAGAAGATGATACTGAACAGATCACTGTCTATGATTATTTTGTCAAGCGCAGAAAAATTCCTCTGCGGCACTCAGCTGATCTTCTATGTATTAATGTCGGGAAGCCAAAGCGACCCACATATATCCCAATTGAGGTAGATTAGCAGCTTTATATTAGTTTAGTATTAACCTCATAATGTGTATTAGCTATTGGATATAATTTAATTGGTTGCAGCTTTAATTTTTTGATGTAGATTAGGTGCCCGACAATTCATTTTCTCAAAAAACAGTGAATGAATTAACAATCTTTCATTTTTCTTTTCTTTCTGAAACTCTAATGATGTGTTTTACTTAGTTATGCTCGTTGATATCCCTGCAACGTTACACCAAAGCCCTGTCCACACATCAACGATCTTCCCTTGTGGAAAATTCGAGGCAGAAGCCTCGAGAACGGATGACGGTCTTGTCGGATGTAAGTCTCTTTGATATATATTGAGTACTGTTTTGTCATATGAATGTCACTGCACTGAATATTATTTATTGATTTAAGGCGTTGAAAACAAGCGACTATGGCTCTGAACGCATGCTACGTAACTGTGGCATTTCAATAAAGTCCGAGTTCACACAAGTTGATGGGAGGGTTTTGCAGGCTCCAAGGGTATTTTTCTTTTATCACTGTTTTCATGAAAATCCTTATTTGTTTTGTTTCCTTGTCATCCTTCCAGTCATTCACTGTTAGTGAGTGTCTTTTATTGATTTTTCTTCAAAATATTGCAAGAAAAAGCCATAATAAAGCTTTTATTATGTGAAGTTTTTTTCAGAAATTGAATAATCACCATTACTTTGAATGCTTAAACATTGCTGTATGTGCTGCTAGGATTGCTTCTGTCAGCTTGGAATTGTGTAGCAATTAATTGTTTTCTTTGTAGTAAGACCATCTGCAAGCAGAATGCATTCTCTCTTGTTTTACATATATTGTTGAGCATGGTCCTTAGTGACCTGATGTTTTACTTTCTGACTGATGATAGTCCACGTAATTGCGAAATATTTGCTATACTTGCAATGGATTGCATCTGACATGTAATTATCTATATTGAGCCATACAGTTAAAGTTTGGGAATGAAGAATATTTAAATCCCAGGAGTGGGAGGTGGAACTTCAATAACAAGGTATTTGTGTCAAATCTGTGCTACATTTTTAATTTTTTGGTATTTGTCATCTTTAATATTTATTTTCTAATGATTTATATACTGTTCCCAGAAAGTCGAGCGTAATGTTAAAATAGAGAAATGGGCAGTGGTAAACTTTTCTGCACGTTGTGATGTGCGAAGACTTGTGGATGATCTGATAAGAATTGGAAGAATGAAAGGAATTGTAAGTTCTTTTACAGCATATTTACTGACAAGCAAAAAGGGGCTAATTCTATTCTATTTCGTTTGCTTTTGGCAGAATCTTGAACAACCTTTTGATGTCTTTGAAGAAAATGGTCAGTTTAGGCGTGCACCGCCTGTGGTCAGAGTCGAGAAAATGTTCGAACATGCTGAGTCTAAACTTCCTGGGCGACCTGAGTTTCTACTTTGTCTGCTTCCTGAGAGGAAGAACTCTGATCTTTATGGTTAGTTCCTTGATATATTTCCAGGTAATATACTTTTTTCTAATGCATTGTTTGATACCTTAATGAAAATTAATTTGATATGTGAAGGTCCATTTAAGAAGAAGAGTCTTACAGAGTTTGGAATCGTTACTCAGTGCTTGGCTCCTACCAAGGTGAACGACCAATATGTGACCAATGTTTTGCTGAAGATCAATGCTAAGGTATATTAGCTTTTCCTTCTGTTTCTTTTAATGTTGTTATAATCTTTTTGCAATTTGTCATCAGCCATTTCCTTTCGTACTCACATCGAAGGTTTTTATTCTTTTGTAGTTTGGTGGGATGAATTCTCTGTTAGGCAATGAACACTCTCGATCCATCCCTATTGTATCGAAAGTTCCTACTCTCATTTTGGGCATGGATGTTTCTCATGGTTCACCTGGGCAATCTGACATTCCTTCAATTGCTGCGGTAATAAAAGTTCTCACTGTGTGTGCTTTTGAAAATATGTCTCAAGGTGCTATTTCATAGGTTCGGTCTAAATTTCACCGTTTTTTGATTTTTCCCATGTCAATGCCTAAATATGTAGGTCGTTAGCTCGATGCATTGGCCCCTGATATCTAAATATAGGGCATGTGTCCGAACTCAGGGTTCGAAGGTTGAGAAGATTGACAATCTGTTCAAGCCAGTGTCTGATAAGAAAGATGAAGGAATTATAAGGTTTATTTATATTTTCAAGTTTTTCCTTGAAATTATTTCAGGATGACTAATTAATTCAGGAATCCTAATTTTTTCAACTGATTTCGCATGAATATTTTATTCTTGTATATCACACTCCTCTTCTCATGAACTCTGCATGATGATCGTAAGATCAATGATCTATCCAGAAGCAGTGGTTTGGTCATTGTTAAATGAAGTATTAACAATTTTCAGTTGATGGCTTATTTATTTTGGGAATTGGATTTATGATATGCAGGGAACTTTTGACTGATTTCATTAATACTTCTAGGAACTTAAAACCAGCTAATATCATCATTTTCAGGTTAACATTCTTTCCCAATTTTCTTCTTCTACTTGTTAGTTGCAATTATTGTTATGACACCTTTTTGTTTTCATATTGTTATTTTATTGCTACTAGTGTGCTTTTGATGGTGTTTTGTGACCCTTCTGTTATTCTATTTAACTGTATTTCTTTTTGCTGATGAATGTAGGGATGGTGTAAGTGAGTCTCAGTTCAACCAAGTTTTGAATGATGAACTCAGCCAAATCATCGAGGTTCTTAAATTGATCGAATTTGAATTAAATATATGATTTTTTTTTGTTTTTTGGGTTTAATCTTAATATTTCAAATTTTAGGCTTGTAAATTTTTTGATGAAACTTGGAACCCCAAGTTTTTGGTGATTGTTGCCCAGAAGAATCATCACACAAAATTCTTCCAAGCTGGATCTCGAGACAACAATGTGCCACCCGGTAATCAGCTTGTTCTGAAGTTTGTATATAAAGTTGGTTTCATGTCTAGCTAACCTCTTTTTGGTTTTGCAGGAACTGTTGTGGACAGCAGAATTTGTCATCCTAGGAATTATGATTTCTATATGTGTGCTCATGCAGGAATGATTGTGAGTATCTTCTACTCTTTTTCTGATGATGTTCATTTCAGTTGAACTCACCTTTTGAAGTTGGATCGCTTTTTTCCTCTGATCAAATGTGTGTATATATATGTTCTTTTCGGTGCCTCTTCATTTTTCTTATATGTCAGTCTGGGGGTATTCATGTGAGTTCCAATGTAGTCTTTTATAATTTATGTGTGAACGTTATTGTTTGATGTACTGCTTGATTCATTCAGTTATTCATTACTTCAATCTTTTTTTTGGCCTGATTTACATGGTAATAATTTATGTTTGTTCAATTATCTTTGTCAACCATTATGTTAATAATTCGTAATCCTTCTTGCTTGCATCTATCATGAAATTCAATAGTAAACCTTGTATTTGTTTATCAAAATCTGTTCGCAGGGTACAAGCAGGCCAACACATTATCATGTTCTTTTGGATGAGATTGGTTTTTCTCCAGATGATTTACAGGAGCTTGTGCACTCTCTATCATATGTGTAAGTTTACATTTGGATTTGATTTCTTTTGAATTTATGTTTCTGGAATTCTGATATTCTATGAATTTGATGTAAGTTATGTAGTATCTTATAAAAACATTTGTTTTATGTCAACAGTTATCAGCGGAGCACCACTGCTATTTCAGTTGGTAAGCTCTATCACAAGTTTTCTTTATTTGTTAATATTTATATTTTGAATAATAGATTCTGATTAGTAAAACTTCTATTCTATGAAGTTGCTCCCATCTGCTATGCACACTTGGCGGCTTCTCAAGTTGGACAGTTCATGAAGTTTGAGGATAAGTCTGAAGCTTCCTCGAGCCAAGGTGGTATCAATGCCTCCTTCATCCCACAGTTGCCCAAGTTACATCAAAATGTCCGCGATACCATGTTTTTTGTCTGAGTTAATGAAGTTATGATCCAAGCTAGTTATTTTCTTGCACAATAATACTTATTTAGTGTTAGTGGTAAACTTGATGCATTTTTGCTGCCTTAGCTGAAAGGTTTTTGAGTACCTGTTGACATTTCGGATGAAGGTTAATAAATATGTTTTGCTGAAAGTCCCAAGTACTTCTTGACACGCACTTTATGACGTGTTCTGTTTGATGAATGAATGAGAATATCTATTAATGTTTTGCTAGAGGCTTTTCTACACTATTCATGTTTTATTTCTATTTTGATTACATGATATTGTCAAAAATGGTAATATATTAAGTATTAAGATTAATTCATTTCATCTGTGATCAAATGATCAAGAAAGAACCGTACATTATAACTATCATGGGAACTAGTATTAGGATAAAGAGGCTCTAGTAAAGGCTATTAGCGACCATATTGACTTGTCTCCGAACAAACACAATCTTGTAACCGGTGTTCTCACTAAGGATTGAACGACATTTAGACACTATTCCTCCTAATTCATATGGCATGATAGAAGAAGAATTGATGGCATTTACAGCATAGTTACTATCACTTTCAAATCTAACTTGAGGAATAGACATAGAGTGAGCTATGTGCAGTGCCTTTAGTATTCCAAGAGCTCCGGCTTCTTACCGTGACTTTACTTGCTGATCAAGCTGTGCTGGCGAAGATAAATTGTCCAGTACGTGATCCTTGAAACAAAGGCCTATCTATACCCTTGACAGAATTATTAGAAAAGAAAGCACAATCCACATTACATTTGGTGTAGTCTTGAGGGGGTTTCAACCATCAGTGTTCTGTGGCATGTTGAGGTTGATTAGGAACTAATTCGTGCTTATTATACTCATGTGACACTGTTTTCTGTTACATAATTATTTATAAACCCAAACCTGTGTATTTCTTTTTAATTTTGAAACAAAGTGAACAGGTCTACAAGGTTTTTACTGTTTTTTTTTACTTACATGGAATGTTTTCACACAATCTTAGAATGGCAAAGTTCAAGCATTTTTATCTGTTATTTTACAATGATTAATACTTTTGAAAGATTTATTTGTGTCTGAAATTGAATGGATCACTTTACATTATATAAACCTTAATTTCTGTTAGCAATCAATACTCCACAACAGTTCATTATATAAACTTTAATTTCTTGGTACTTTGATGCATGCATGTAACACCACATAAATATTACATAAGCTACTATACTTGCTCATACTATGTGGTGCATTTTGACTCCTACTGTAACTTTAGTGAAGGAATTAACTAAAAACAACACCAGCTGCAAAAAATGAAAAACTGTAGAAATGAAAAACATAATTAACACAGTTTGGTCCAACAACAACCACAGAATTTCTTTGTCAACTTGCAAGTTTGTAGCACACAGGCATGAAGTTCTAGTCATGGAACAAAGACCTGAGTGTGATGAAGAAAGAATGAAGACGAACAAAGACTAATGAATGATGAAACAAAATATTCAACCATAAATCCTAATCTTTCTTCTTTTTAAAACTAAAACGAAAAATTTAGTAAAATTTAAATACCATTGAAGGATATACGAATTTTATTCCGATATTGCATCTCTTATAATCTCATTGGTGTTTATTGATAGACTGTGTATTTCACGGGTCAAACAATCATTAATTGATTTTTATTACGATCGATAGGACCCGTGCGTCACACAAGTCGAAAGTCTAGTATATATAAATGACTAATGACACATGAATGGAAAACAAACCGACAATCCTTGTGAACAGAATATTCACAAACCTAGAAGAGGTTGGAAGTTGAAATGTACTTGTAACAAAAATTGGAATCCCCACTACAATTAATTTATGTTCACCCACGTTTCTCTCTCTCTCTCTCTCTATATATATATCTTATTTAGTGCCTTTTTTCATCTAATGTGCAGGAAGGGATCCGATTCCCAAACGTGGAGTGAGTGTTTGTAAAAAAAAATAAAAATGGAGTTACTGGGTACTATTTGTTAGCGTGGAGGAAGCCAGTTCAACATTCACATTTGTCTAACTTTACAAGTATTTCTCACTTTTTTCACACGTATATTAAAAAAATTGGTTAGTAAATTTAATGTATCCATCTTATAGTAATGTCTACCCTTTAACTTTTTACTATATTTTAAGGAAAAATTATTGTATCAATATTAATATGAAATATGTTTGTAACCAAATTTTTTTTATCAAATATATGTTTGAGAAAAATATAATAAATGCACATAATAAACTGCATAAAAGCTTTATATTTATGAAAATAAAAATCTTCAAAAGGAACTTATATCGGAGAGAGTAATGTCAAGAGAAGTATACATTTGAAGAGGCAAATGTGATATTATTATTGTGTTTCGCTTCAACTTCAACTTCTTTGTTAAGTTACCAATCATATTCATCATGATATCACTTATTATAAATTGAATGATGCTATCTTTCTCTTTATTCACTGGTCTTTACTCTTTTCATTATCTTTGGTTACTTCAGACTCTTTTTCCTTTCAGCAAGAACAAAACATAAGTTTGGTTAGTTCAAACTTTTCTTCTCTTCTTCATAGCTCTTTTTTTTTTTTTTTTTTTTTTTGTTGTTTTTTTTTTTTTTTTTTTCTTTTTTTTTTTTTTTTTGTGTGTGATGATACTTCTTTGTTTTCTGTTTCATTTTGTAATGTGGTAATGTTCATGTAGTTTGTGTTATTCTATATTTTCAGCATTTTCTTGTTGTGCTTTTTTGGTTCTAAACTGAGTTTAATTTCACAATGTGAACCTTATTTGCTTTAAATTTGGTGTGATATTTGCGCTTTACTCTTTATGTTGCCCTATGTTTTTGAAAATATTGTCGTATGGTTTCGATTGTATGGTGGATCTTGTGTTATGTTGAAGGATTTTGTAGCGTTATTCTTTGACTTTAGGGTTTTCACATCACTGCTTCATTCTTTTGGGGTTTTGCACCTACTATTTGTTATATGCTCTTGAGTTTTTGTGATATTTATCCAGGATATGAGTTCACAAGAGAACAAAGACGGTTTGCCCCCACCACCTCCCATTGTTCCACCAAAGATAGAAAAGGAGCTTGCAAAGAAGAAGCTTCCTACTAAGGTTCCAATGGCTAGGCGTGGCTTAGGGATGAAGGGAACTAAACTGTCTTTGTTAACAAATCACTTTAAAGTGAATGTTGCTAACAGTGATGGGATTTTCTTTCAGTACAGTGTATGTTTTGTATTTCATGATTCAGTTGTTTTCTTGCTAACATTTGTGTGTTAATTTTTTTGGTAAGCGTTGGTTCATACTATGTATTTGTGCAGGTTGCTTTGTTTTATGAAGACGGACGCCCTGTTGAATGAAAAGGCGCCGGGAGGAAGATACATGACAAAGTTCAAGAAACATATGATACCGAGCTTAATGGAAAAGACCTTGCATATGACGGGGAGAAGACTCTGTTCACAATTGGCTCTCTAGATCAGAACAAGCTCGAGTTCCCTGTTGTTGTTGAAGATGTCACTTCAAACAGGTTGAAATGTGTGGATGTTGGTTTCTGAAATTGGTGTTTCACATGGTTTTTTTATGTTCCTGATATTTAACCTTGCCTTTTATAGGAACAATGCGAACACAAGCCCTGATCAGAAGAGGATAAAAAAATCATACCGTTCGAAGACTTATAAAGTTGAAATCAACTTTGCTTCGAAAATTCCTCTGGAGGCCATTGCCAATGCCTTAAAGGGGCATGAAACTGAGAATTATCAAGAAGCCTTTAGGGTTCTTGATATTATCTTGAGACAACATGCTGCTAAACGGTGCGTGCTTTCATAACTACATGTATTTTTATATGTAATATAGAATAACAGTCAAAATCTTTGTAATATCGATTGCAGGGGCTGCCTGCTTGTGCGCCAAAATTTCTTTCACAACGACCCAAGTAATTTGAATGATGTTGGAGGTGGTGTACTTAGTTGCAAAGGGCTGCATTCCAGCTTCAGAGCCACACAAAGTGGATTGTCTCTGAACATAGGTTTGATCTTGATGCCGTTGTTGTCTATATTCTCATCTGAATAATAATTTGTCACATTTATTTACTTCTTTCAATTTGTTTAGATGTGTTGACAACCATGATTGTACATCCCGGGCCTGTGGTTGACTTCCTAATTGACAATCAAAATGCGAGAGATCCTTTCAGTCTTGACTGGAATAAGGTAACCAAATTTTCCGAAGACTTGTTTGTTTTGATAATTGTTCCTTAACCATTTGTTATGCTCAATTGTTCTTCAACTAAGTCAAGGCCTGATCCCTTGTATTTCTTAGTGTGTAGGCTAAAAGGACTCTGAAGAATTTGAGGATCACAGCTAAACCATCTAACCAAGAGTACAAGATAACCGGGCTAAGTGAATTTCTGTGCAAAGACCAGCTGTAATTTTTATATCCCATTTTGTGTTGATACCTGTTGATGTGATCCATTTATAACTTCCTTAATAACATGATGAATATTGTTATAATGAAGATGCGGGTATTGTAGGTTTATCATGAAGAGAGGCGCTGTGGCTGGAGAGGATGATACAGAAAAGATCACGGTTTATGATTATTTCGTTCATCGGCGAAAAATTGATCTACAGTACTCTGCTAGTCTTCCATGTATTAATGTTGGGAAGCCAAAACGACAGATTAGCTGCTTTATTTTAGTTTAGTACTAACTTCAGAATGTGTATTTGCTTAAAGTTTTTCCAATCTCACCTAGTCTCTCATGCACTCTAGAGATATATAAATAGCTCACAGCTATATTGTTAAGATTACCAATTCATCATCTCAAGAGCTAATAAATGAAGTCACAAACTTATGTTCCTATTGATTTGTTTTACTTAGTTTTGCTTGTTGATATCCCTGCAACGATACACGAAAGCCCTCTCCACATCTCAACGATCCTCCCTTGTGGAAAAGTCGAGGCAGAAGCCTGAAGAACGGATGAGGGTCTTGTCTAATGTGAGTCTCTTTTATAAACATAATGAATTGTCATCTGAATGTCACTTCACTGAATATTATTTGCTGATTTACAGGGGTTGAAAGCAAGCAACTATGGCTCTGAACCCATGCTACGTAACTGTGGCATTTCAATAACGTCCGATTTCACACAAGTTGATGGGAGGGTTTTGCAGAGGCTCCAAGGGTATTGTTACTTTATCACCGTTTTCAAGAAAAAGCCACAATAAAGCTCTTGTTATGCAAAGTTATTTTCAGCAAATCGAATAATCACTTTCGTTGAATGCTTAACCTCATTTTATAATTTACTTGTGTTCCCTTAAATTCTTTTGATTGAAAAAGAAACATTTGCCAAATTACTTTTTGAAGAAAATTTTCCGTTCCTTTTTGATAGTTATAGTAAGCTCACATGGCTGTGCCCAATGCTTTTCATAATCACCTCTTTTCTTATTTGGTGAGTTTAATGATAGGATTCACTCGAATTTTACTCAATATCAGTGCGCTGAATGTGCTGCCAGGATTGCTTTTGTCCGCTTAAAATTGTGTAGCAATTAAGTGTTTCCTTTGTAGTAAGACCATCTGCAAGCTGAATGCATGCTCTCTTGTTTTTCATATATTGTTGAGCTGATGTTTTACTTTCTGACCACTTAGTTGCGAAATATTTGCTATACTTGCAACTGATGGCATCTGACATGTAATTATCTACAGTTGAAGTTTGGGAATGACGAATATTTTAATCCAAGGAATGGGAGGTGGAACTTCAATAACAAGGTGTTTGTGTCAAATCTGTGCTACATTTTTAGTTTTTTGGTATTTGTCATCTTTAATATTTATTTTCTAATGATTTATATACTGTTCCCAGAAAGTCGAGCGTCATGTTAAAATAGTGAAATGGGCTGTGGTAAACTTTTCTGCACGTTGTGATGTGCGAAGACTTGTGGATGATCTGATTAGAATTGGAAAAACGAAAGGAATTGTAAGTTCTTTTACAACATATTTACCTTTGAACATTGAACTCAGCCAAATCATCGAGGTTCTTAAATTGATCAAATTTGCATTAAATATATATTGTTTTTTTTTTTTTTTGGGTTTATTCA
>Ga0228710_1009637_pt1 | contig 13284 bp, 7 predicted proteins | sample MedpolnodulmetaG_FD_177995 | JGI IMG/M metagenome (GOLD analysis project Ga0228710, IMG submission 177995) | Root nodule microbial communities from Medicago polymorpha collected in Santa Monica, California, United States - pink nodules | ecosystem: Host-associated > Plants > Roots > Nodule...
ATCTTAATTTCTATGGCATATGCTAGTAATGTTTTTGTTTTTATTTATTATCTATATATATTGAATGTTCTTCTCTATTTTATGCTCAAGAAACAAATATTGAAAAAGGCAAGTCCCCTTACAAGACGTACAGCCTCAATAAAAGACTGTACCCCAACTACAAGCACAAGGCTGCCACAGCACACAATGAGATACCTATTAACATTCAGACTTTAATGGTAAACCAGTACACAATGAGATAACACCTAACATGAGCATATAACAGTTTTTTTATTTGTAGGAATTCAACTAGAAAAGGGTTAAAAGTAAATCTCAACAGTAGTAATATCCAAAGTTTGAATTGGACATGATCCAAAGCTAAATAATAGACCACTAAGCCAACTGAGTAGTATCTGCAGTGGCAGAACTAACCAATGTTTCAGCAACTGAAGCCACAGTTTACATATATCTTGTCAGTCCCCTCCTAAACGATTTGCATTTCCGAACTAAACGATGGTGCAGCTACCACAGCTGAAGCATTTCAGCTGTGCACGTTCTCCTAGTATTAGCCACTTCAGCTCAAAGTTCATGTCTACGGCTTCTGGTGCTACAAGCTCTAAAAACTCCTTATGGGCTTTCCCAGAGATACGCGGCTGTGTATCCTCTTCCACGTCTTCCTTGTCCTTTTCCAATGCTGGTGGGGTTGAAGCCTCAGCCCTGTCTTTATCATCAGATGTTTTTCTCATATCCACCGCTTTTCCCTTGCCCTTGGCCAGTCTCCGTGCTTCTGCCTCAGTAACCTCTTTTGCGACATTGTGTTCATGAGAATAAGAGACCTCTTCAACCTCCTCTGCCACTGTCTTAAGCTTGCTTGATTCACCAACTTTACTTGAAGTCAAGTCAATTTTTGATTCAGGAGGTTCAATATTAATATTCTTTTCATAGCAAAGCTCAACCATCAGATTTGCACATTCTTGCACCAGCTCCTGAAATAACATTTAAAAAAGTTCGGGCACAATTTGTATAACTATTACTTTTGGAGAAATGTAAAGATACTAAGATAAATAACATGCTATACATTTAAATATTTCAAACAACATACTTTGGAGAGAATCTCAGAAATCGCTAAGGCATTCGTGACTTCGTTACACTTTGAAGGGTATGCAATTGTTGAAGCAGCGATAAATGCAGAGAATGCCATCAGAGAAGGCCGGTAGTTAACAAAGGTGTGTTCTGTATAATAAGTTGAAAAACAAACTCCAATTAATATTATCATTTGGAATTTATAAAGAAGATTGCAGTGAAGTGTTTCAGTTTATGTTTACCTACTTGTGCTTGAACTAGGATCTCATAAATCCAACGACGTTTAATAACACCAATGTTTTTGAAGTAGCGGTAATAGTAGTTCAGAAAAGTGAAGGCGGTTACAGATCTCATTTGCCAGTCTTCTCCAAGTTGAAGGTGCAACCAGATATCATACATCAGTTTCTTTACCGTAAGAGGGTTTTCGAATTTTGTGTACATCTGTGCAATAATAAGTTCATCTAGTCAATTTAAAATTTACACTTATAGAAAATTGAAGATGTTGCTAAATAGGTATGCAAGATTTTATCATACAAAAAGGTTTATTACCGCAAATTTACTAACTGAGAAGCTTTTCTTTTGCCTTAACTTGGCAGACATGGCGAGACAAGCAAAGGCTACCAAATCAACTTCTTCGGTAAAACTACGGCCTTCCATACCCTTAAATAAACCAGAGAGTGTTCAATTTTAACATATAATAATAGTACAAACAAACAGAAACTTAAAATGTTGCTAAAACTGGAAAATAAACATTAATGGGCCTATGAACCTACTGTGATTACTTTTGAGTGTGCTCTGATGTTTTCTTGTTTTTGTGATTGATAAATTTAAAAATACGAGCCCTAGACTTGATGATAATGGGCCTGGATTCCCACCTTGCAACGATGATCTCAATTGGTCAGGTGGACTAAACCCTTTTGGGTATCCTAGACATTCTTAAAGACATAGCGTGAATTGCAACGGAAAGATAGGAGATTAGATCTACTTTTACAAGTGTACTTTAAATTTGGCTGTGAAATTATTTTACTAAAGGCTTTACCACATAAGTGCTACAAAGTACTTGTTAAAGTTGAGGAAAGGATGAAGCAAAGCTTGCTTCACCAAAGGGAAAAAGTTCAGAGTACAACAAGTGCCCATAAGTGATTTTGAGTAAGCTATTTTGGGGTGGGAGAAACTTGAATTTTCTGTAGAATGTAATAGAACTAAGTGTAAGGGGCGCGTAGTCGAAAACGACATCAAAAATGGATTAACGGATTAACTTAGAATAAGGAAACATATTATATTTGTACAGAAATTCAAAATCGAATGGTTACGGTTTTGGTTGTTCGTCTCGATCAATTGGATGGTTTCTTTGTAGATTTCCATACGAAGATTTTGTAAATGTGTTTCCGGGTATTCCTTTAGCATTTCATCCAAGAGGAACAGTTCCTCGAACTCTATCAATTTCTTTAAAATCGTTTTTTCAAGAATAATATTCAAGAAAATTTCGGATTGTTTCGTATTCCATCAATTAGTAATCCAAAATTCCAGACTTTTCTTAAATGTACAAGAGATGCACTAGGGCAAAAAGAATATAGATGTAAGACATAGAAGGGGAATGAATGCTTTCTTTTTTGCCATTTTTCGTCTTTAATGAACTCAGTTTCATCTCATTTGTCAACTATATAGAATAATAATTTTTCTATCAAGGATAAGTTCTATTACAAGTAAATACAAGTAATAGAGCCTAGCCTATGTATCAATTTCTAATTTTGTTTAATCTAAATTGAGAATCGATTCTCGCTTTTTTTATTTGTAATTCGGAATTTTGTTTTTTCCTTTAATTTGGAAATAAAGAATACAAAATAATACAGAAATCAAAAAATAAATGCTTTCTCTAAGAAAGCATTTATTTTTCTGATACAACGATTTCCATTGGTAGACTCAAGAATATGGAACGATTTCCATTGGTACACTCAAGAATCTGGACAAGTCCTAAGTTTTTTGTATAATGTTTCGTGGAGTCCTATCATAATAATCATCAACAGGACCCAAAGGAATGGTCCCTTGTTCTCTTGTTTGCATATAAAGGACACCACTACTGGGTTCTAGGTTAGGGTTCCAACAAAAAAGGAACTACAAATTCAGATGAAATCAAAGAGAAAAAATGTCTACCATAATAACTGAAAACTAAAATATATAACACCCCTGATGAACCTAAAAGAGTGAAAGAAACCCAGAAGGGTCCTATATCTGGTTGATATGAAGCGATCAAAATAGTTCATGGCCAGGTACGGAACAAACATATCACGACGAAAACCATTCCATAGCTGCGTATAGCAAAAAATAAATAAAATTAACGACAGCGATGAAACTTTTATTCAAAGTGTGACACAGATCAAAAAGGAATTTCAAAGAAGTTACAGTAAACTTAAAATTTTGAAGTTAAACAAGACAAGTTAACAAGATCCAAAGGAAAAAAGAAAATAACTAACAACACAACAAACAAATTTATGAAAGAAAAAAAAACCAGATATGAAATTGTGACAGTTTAACCAAGAAAATATGAATTAAGGACCTTGGCTCACAATTTCACTATCAAATCAAATTCCTAATCTTTTTTTTCTTCAATTTTTTAACTTCCCACAAACAATTACAAATCACATTAAATTCTGTTTTTTTTCTTTCATTAATCTATATCATCATAGCATACTTCAACTACAAAACAAAACCTAATTGGATGTACGTAGCAGAATTGTTCCGAATCACTTACACTTTCTCTCTCTAGTTGGTTACGCTAACAACTTTAACAGAATTGGAGGCAAAGCCCTTGTTTGAACTTTCTAATTAATTGAAATGAATAACTAAAATATTGACAATTAATTAATTTTTTATTTTTTAGTAAAAATGTCATTATTTTTTAGTTATTTTTTTCATCTATTATTTCACTCATTTACAAATTTTTGAAATTTAAAAATGATGAAACTAAAATGTTTACTGACTTTTCTTATAATTTAATTAGTGTTGATTACTTCACGTACGTTATGTCATTTCAATTTTATCAAATCATCATTTTTAAGTATACAAATGTGATGGACGGACTAACACTAGGTGTTTTTGAAACTCAGTGAATGATTGAAAATATGTGGACTAGAACCGTAGTTAAAAAATATAGATGTGGAACTCCAAATTTGTCTTCTACACACCCTGGAAGGCTTTGTTTGTGAGTTTGGATGAGAGGACTTTGAAAAACGAAGGAGAAAGCGAAACAATTAGAGGACTTTAAAAATGGAGAACTTTGATGGTTCATTTTTCTTTTATATTACAAAATCCTTGTAATTTGGAAGAATTAAAAAATTGTATTGTAGACAAATTTTGAAGTGTTTATATGAATATTTCAAAATTCAATCTATGTGATAATATTCTTAAAATTAAAAATATCCTGATCACAAGTATTTCAAAATTCAATCTATGTGATAATATTCTTAAAATTAAAAATATACTAATCACAAGTATTAGTTTATCATCCCTTGAAATAATACTCTTTAAAATAATTTCAAAGGTTTATCTCTTTTTTCCTATGTATATTTCCCCTTCCTAAAGTCCGCTCCACCATTTAAAATTATTTGAGGTAGCCATTTACAAAACTAGTTTGTTTGAGTGAGAGTGTTGAGCTTCTCTCTAGGTGGTTATCTTATCTTGTAAGTATTGTTTATCTCTCTAGGTAGTTATGCTAACGACTTTAACGGAAATAAATATTTACAAGCTCTAAAAAAAAATATATATTGACAAGCTCTCAAAAAAAAAAATATTGACAAGCTCTTTAAAAAAAAAACTTGACAAATGACAATATTTTTTTTTAATTTTTTAGGATGAAAATGGAAATTAAAATAAATTTGTCTTCTTTAAAATTTAAATGTTTGTTATTTTTTATTCATCTCTTATTTCACTCAATTACGGAATTCATCCCCATTATTTTAAAATCAGTTTTGATTCTTTCATTAGATTTTTGAAATATAAAAATGGTGAAACTGAAGATAAAACTAAAGCGTTTAATGACTTCTTTTTTTATAATTTCATTGGTGTTGATTACTTCACATCAACATGCCGTCCGTTATACCATTTCAATTATATCAAATCATCATTTATATGCCACAACCCTCTATGGAGTGGTAATAATTCCGGAATCATATGCATATAGACATTGCATTAGGAATCACTCTTAATGTTTTTATTATGAGCACTATTTTCCTACTTATTTTCGTGCGTAAGTTAGAATGAGATCTCTAATTCGTATATAATGTTTACTCCGTTAATGCTTCATAGTTTCAGATTCCACAAATTTTAAAACAGCACACAAAGCATACACAAAAACCTAGTTTTTGTATAGACTCTTTGTAGCATTAATTAGTAACCGATACCGACTAACATATGTGATTACATTGAATTATGTCATTTTCTCAAATTATTATCGATGTCAATGTGTTAGTGTCTGTGTTGTATCCGGTGTCTGTCTGCTTCGTAGTATCAAAAGACCAGACATTACGGTGGATGCATGCAATCCCAGGAACCAAATTCAAACATGAGATAATTATTATAATCAATAAGAGAGAAAATAACAACTTAAGAAATAAAAGAAAGAAGTAAGTAACCATGCAAAGTAAAAAAAGTTCTGTGCTATTTAACTATCTTTGTTCAATATATTATAGGTAGTTTTACTTCATCATGCTGCACATGCTTACTTATCTTTATGTTTTACATTCCAGATAAATTTGGAATCTCAAATGCCATTTTTGATCTGTTTCACAACAAAATAATTTTGATAGTATTTTTGGCTTTATATGCTGATTAATGATATTGCCAAATGATTAGATTGGATAGTGGAAATTTTTACTTGGTCACATTTCGGGACAAACCATTGTTTTATCGAGGGATGATCTACTTCATACTACAATGAAATGATGAGAATTGCAGATAAAATTGATGCAAAATCCGTAAAATCGATCTTATTTACCTAATACCTTGATCTGTTTTATGATTATTTATGTGATCATATATTTCTATATATTCAGTTACAAATAGATGCAAAAATGAAATTAAAATAACAAAATCATAAGACCTCAGAAACTACTCAAGCAATGCTTCACTAACCATCGATTCAATATATCAAAGACCTCATGATTTGTAAGATTCGTCTGCTTCAGTTGCGAGCATACCAGTGGAACCAAATCAGTGTGAAACCAAATCAATTATTATTGCATTTGGTATTGTCGTAACATACAAATATTTATACTTTGTATAGGTTTTCGAATTCTTCAAATTTAATACAGATTTTGATTGCTTAGAAAATGTGCCTCAGAAATATAACCCCCACCTCTTCACTTCTTCAACACACCATTCTCATTCCCTATTTCATTTTCTTCTTCTCTGCATACCTATTAACATTCTTATAACAGTTTTTTCATTTGTAGGAATTCAACTAGAAAAATGTTAAAATTAATATCAACAGTAGTAATATCCAAAGTTTGAACTACAAAACAAAGTATTGGAACACTATCCAAAGCTAAATTCTAGAACATTCTGAATTGAACTCATCTGTAGGAATATTCAGAACTTTAACGGTAAACTCTCGTCATACCTATTAACATTCAGACTTTAATGGTAAACCAGTACACAATGAGATAACAACTAACATGAGCATATAACAGTTTTTTTATTTGTAGGAATTCAACTAGAAAAGGGTTAAAAGTAAATCTGAACAGTAGTAATATCCAAAGTTTGAACCACAAAACCAAGTAATAGAACATGATCCAAAGCTAAATCATAGACCACAAAAGTATCTGCAGTGGCAGAACTAACCAACTAACCAATGCAGGATTTGCATTTCCAAACTAAACAATGGTGCAGCTACCATAGCTAAAACATTTTGGCTGTGCACGTTCTCCTTCAGGTATTGGCCACTTCAGCTCAAAGTTCATGTTTACGGCATTTGGTGCTACATGCTCTAAAAACTCCATATGGGCTTTCACAGGGTTGCGTGGCTGTGCATCGTCTTCCACATCTTCCTTGTCCTTTTTCAATGCTGGTGGGGTTAAAGCCTCAGCCCTGGCTTTATCATCAGATGTTTTTGTCATATCCACCGCTTTTCCCTTGCCCTTGGCCAATCTCCGTTTTTCTTCCTCAGTGATCTCTCTTGCAACATCTTCCTCAGATAACTCTGCCACCTCCTCTGGCACTGTCTCAACCTTGCTTTCAGTTATATCATCCTCTTTTCCCTTGGCCTTGGCCAGTCTCTGTGCTTCTGCCTCAATCACTCCTTTTGCGGCATCTTTTTCATCCGAATCAGAGAGCTCTTCAACCTCCTCTGCCACTGTCTCAAGCTTGCTTGATTTACCAACTTTACTTTTTGCATTTTTGACAAATCTACCAACTTTACTTGAAGTCAAGTCAATTTTTGATTTAGGAGGTTCAAAATTAATGTTCTTTTTAGAGCAAAGCTCAACCATCAGATTTGCACATTCTTGCACCAGCTCCTGAAATAACATTTAAAAAGTTTGGGCATAATTTGTATAACTATTCAATGGGGCTCTGAAGTTCTTTTGGAGAAATGTAGCGATACTAAGATAAATAAATAACATGCTATACATTTAAATATTTTAAACAACATACTTTGGAGAGAATCTCAGAATTTGTTAAGGCATTTGCGACTTCGTTATCCTTTGAAGGATATAGAATTGTTGAAGCAGCAATAAATGCAGAGAATGCCATCAGAGAAGGCCGGTAGTTAACAAAGGTGTGATCTGCCGAATAAGTTGAAAAACAAACTCCAATTAACATTATCATTTGGAATTTATAAAGAAGAAAGCAGTAGTGTTTGTAAGTTTATAATTACCTCCTTGTGCTTGAACTAGGATCTCATAAATCCAACGACGTTGAAAAATACCAATGTTTTTGAAGTAGGGGAAATAGTAGTCCAGAAATGTGAAGGCGGTTACAGATTTCACTTGCCAGTTTACTCCAAGTCCAAGTCGATTCCAGATGTTAGATATCATTTTCTTTACCGTAGCAGGTTCTGAAATTTTTTTGTTGAAGTTCTGTGAAAATAATAAGTTCATCTAGTGAATTTAAACACAACACTGATAGAAAATTGAAGATGTTGCTAAATAGGTATGCAAGATTTTATCATACAAGAAATTTCATTACCAAATATTTATCAACAGAGAAGTTTTTTTTTCTAAAGTTGGCAGATATGGTGAGACAAGCAAAGGCTACCAAACCAATTTCTTCGGTAATACTGCGGCCTTCCATAACCTTCAATAAACCAGAGAGTGTTCAGTTCAATTTTAACATTAATAATAATAGTACAAACAAAAAGAAACTTAAAATGTTGCTAAAACTGAAAAGAAACATTAATCTTGTTACCTCTGGGGTCAGATCTCTGGTTGACATGAAGCGATCAAAGTAGTTCACAGCAAGATACGCAATAAACGTATCATAACAAAAATAACGCCAGTGCTGCGTATAGCAAAAAATAAATAAAATTAACGATAACAATGAGATGAAACTTTCATTCGAAGAAACACAGATCAAAAAGGAATTTCAACAAAGATCCAAAGGAAGAAAGAAAATGACTAGTAACACAACAAACAAATTTAAGAGAAAACAAAAAAAACAGATATGAAATTGTGACAGTTATGTTTAACCAAAAAAACAAGAACAATGAAAGATCACATACCCTAGCAACAGTTGAAGCAGCATACGTGCGAAAACGCTTGTTCTGATCACTTTTGTAGAAGTTCTCATGAGCCATGAACTCATGTTCACTCAACAAGTATCTCCTTATCTGATTGCTTAAATCGTGATTTAGCTCATAGAATTCTGGTTTATCCATTGCAAAGTGAGTTTGTTTCTCTCTCAAGAAGAAGAAAAGGAAATTTGTTTCTATAGAAATGCTGTATAGTGTTCGGTGCTTTTTCTATAGGCAGTTAGTTATATAGAGCAAGAAAGTGAGAAGGTGTTTGAGTGTAGAGTGTTGATGAAGCTTCTCTCTTTCTCTCTCTCTCTAGGTCGTTACTTACACTTTCTCTCTCTAGTTGGTTACGCTAACGACTTTAACGGAATTGGAGGGAAAGCCCTTGTTTGAACTTTCTAATTAATTGAAATGAATAACTAAAATATTGACAATTAATTAATTTTTTATTTTTTAGTAAAAATGTTATTATTTTTTAGTTATTTTTTTCATCTCTTATTTCACTCATTTACAAATTTTTGAAATTTAAAAATGATGAAACTAAAGTGTTTACTGATTTTTCTTATGATTTCGTTAGTGTTGATTACTTCACATCAATATCTCGTACGTTATGTCATTTAAATCATCATTTTTAAGTATAAAATTGTGATGGACGGACTAACATTAGGTGTTTTTGAAACTCCATGAATGATTGGAAATATGTGGACTAAAACCGTAATTAAAAAAATATAGATGTAAAACTCCAAATTTGTTTGTGAGTTTGGATGTGAGGACTTTGGAAAACGAAGGAGAAAGCGAAACAAAAAGAGGACTTTGAAAGTGGAGAACTTTAATGGTTCATTTTTCTTTTATATTACAAAATCCTCGTAATTTAGAAGAATTAAAAAATTGTATTATAGACAAGTTTTGGAGTGTTTATATAAATATTTCAAAATTCAATCTATGTGATGTGATAATATTCTTAAAATTAAAAATATACTATCACAAATATTAGTTTATCATTCCATGAAATAATACTCTTTAAATTTTATTGAAAGGTTTATCTCTTTTTTCCGATATATATTTCCCCTTCCGAAAGTCCTCTCCACCATTTAAAATTATTTGAGGTAGCCATTTACAAAACTAGTTTGTTTGAGTGGGAGTGTTGAGCTTCTCTCTAGGTGGTTATCTTATCTTGTTAGTATTGTTTATCTGTCTAGGTAGTTATGCTAACGACTTTAACGGAAATAAATATTTACAAGCTCTTGAAAAAAAAAATATTGACAAGCTCTCAAAAAAAATATATTGACAAGCTCTATAAAAAAAACCTCGACAAATGACAATTATTTTTTAGGATGAAAATGGAAATTAAAATAAATTTGTCTTCTTTAAATTTAAATGTTAGTTTTTTTTTTCATCTCTTATTTCACTCATTTACGGAATTCATCCCCATTATTTTAAAATCAATTAGTTTTGATTCTTTTATCAGATTTTTGAAATTTAAAAATGGTGAAACTTAAGATAAAAATAAAGCGTTTAATGATTTTATTTTTTTTAATAATTTCATTAGTGTTGATTACTTCACATCAACATGCCGTCCATTATGTCATTTCAATTATATCAAATCATCATTTTTAAGTATACAAATGTGCCGGAGGGATCAACTCCGTGAATGATTAAAAATATGTGGACTAAAACCATAATTTATAAAAAAATATATTAAAATTTAGATGCCACAACCCTCTACGGAGTGGTAATAATTCCAGAATCATATGCATTGATATATAGATATTGCATTAGGAATCACTCTTAATGTTTTTATTATGAGCACTATTTTTCTACTTATTTTCGTACGTAAGTTAGAATGAGATCTCTAATTCACGTATAATGTTTACTCCGTTAATGCTTCAGAGTTTTAGATTCCACAAATTTTAAAACAGCACACAAAGCATACACAAAAACCTAGTTTTTGTATAGAATCTTTGTTGCACTAATTAGTAACCGATACCGACTAACTTATGTGATTACATTGAATTATGTTATTTAATCAAATTAATATCGGTGTCAATTTGTTAGTGTCCGTGTGGTATCCGATGTCTGTCTGCTTTATAGTATAGATTGCATTATCAAAAGACAGACTTTACGTTGGATGCATGCAATCCCAGGAAACAAATTCAAACATGAGATAATTATTATAATCAATAAGAGAAAAAATAACAACTTAAGAAAAAAAAGAAAGAAGTAAGTAACCATGCAAAGTAAAAAAAGTTCTGTGCTATTTAAATATCTTTGTTCAATATTTTGTCAAAAAAAAAACTATATTTGTTAAATATATTATAGGTAGTTTTACTTCATCATGCTGCACATGCTTACTTATCTTTATGTTTTATATTCCAGATAAATTTGGAATCTCAAATGCCATTTTTAATCTGTTTCACAACAAAATAATTGATAGTATTTTTGGCTTTATATGCTGATTAATGATATTGCCAAATGATTTGAATGGACAGTGGAAAATTTTACTTGGTCACATTTCGGGCCAAACCATTGTTTTATCAAGGGATGATCTACTTCATACTACAATGATGAGAATTGCAGATAGAATTGATGCAAAATCCGTAAGAGCTTATGTACCTTATACCTTAATCTGTTTTATGATTATTCATGTGATCATTACAAGATGCAAAAATGAAATTAAAATAACAAAATCATAAGACCTCAGCAATGCTTCACTAACCATCGATTCAATATATCAAAGACCTCATGATTTGTAAGATTCGTCTGCCTCAGTTGCGAGCAAACCGGTGGAACCAAATCAGTGCGAAACCAAATCAATGATTATTGCATTTGGTATGTAGTAACATACAAATATTTATACTTTGAATAGGTTTTTGAATTCTTCAAATTTAATAAAGATTTTGTAGAGGGAAAATGTCTTTGAATCCGGTGTCTCTCTCTGGTTATTTAAAGGTAACGACTTAACCGAACTTGGAGGGGAAGCCCGCCATTTGCAATTAAAATAAAATAATCTTTTTATTTTTGGAATAAAGTATCGTATTTTTTTAAAATGAAATGAATTTTTGTAGCTATTTAAATGTTACAAAAACATCTGCTATCAGAGCACGGTCTGTGTTCAACCACTCAAATGTGTCACAGAAAAGATCACAAGAGAAAAACATGTTTGCTGATAATTTTGGTACAAGTTCTGGTACTAGTGGTACTTGTATTGGTGCAGCCATACAATTTGATGACAACACGAAGACTTCTACTGAAAAGAACAATTTGTTAGACATCCATCTTTCAATGTAGATGCTGCTCAATTTTCGTGGTGGAAGACCAATAAATAAAGTCACATCGTAGGAGTTAATGATGAGCTATGGGACATCATTGATGATGGTGTTACTTTTTCTGTTGGTTCTGAAGGATTCGTGGTGGATAGAAAGCGTCTGACTAAGGCTCAATGAAAGATCTATAAAAAGCATCATAGAGTATGTGGTATTCTGGTGGAAGTTTTGCCTCATTCAAAATACACCAAGATTGTTGATAAATTCACTTATATGGCTATCTGTGAATCATTGTGTTCTACTTATGAAGGAAACCAACAAGTGAAAGAAGTTAAGGCTAACATGTTGGTTTATCAGTATGAGTTTTTAGAATGACAAAATACGAAGATATTCAAACCATGTTCTCAAGGTTTCAAACTCATGTATCTACCTTCAGGTTATGAACAAAAGATATAATACTTATGACCATGTCAAGAAGATTCTTAGAAGGAACGAGCTTTGGAAGGTAGGTTGATCAAGATTTCAACAATTACAAGAAACTTTACAAGATTCATGTAGCCTAGATCGAGTCTTGTAATAATAATGACAAGGAAATCAAGACCTTGAGCGGTCAGAACAATGCCTTGGTCAAGCAAGTTGAGGAGTTAGCTTTTGCTTGGAAATTCATGGAGGATTTGATGAAGAAGGTGAGTTAACTAGAACTCGAGATGGATAATGTATCCTTTGTGTCGAAGTCTACCACCAAAAACAACGATCCTCAAGGCAAAGATGAATATGAGGATGTTGTGGATATCAACCGCGCCCAACTGATTTTATGCACTGTTGAGCTGAGCAAAGATATATTGCTTGGCCTCTACTCCATACGAGTGTGGGAAGCGTTTAGATGTCTTTTAGTGTTTGATATTGGGGCTTTGAACAATTATTACAATCACGGTGAGGTTGTGTTGTTATTTTTTATTTGTGAATTTTTTAGGGTGTAGTGGTGTGTGACCAGTTTGACTTTTAGTTTTGAGGTCTTGTACAAGGACTCTGCTTTTTTGTCCTTCTTTTTGCATGTTCTGTCTATATACGACGTTTGTCACTTTGTAGTTTTTTTTGTTGTCGTTGTTCGACTTGAACAAAGAATTGTTATTAATAAATTTAGTCTTATCAAAACCAAAACAAAAAAAAAAAAAAATAAATTTTTTTTATAAATTAAAAAATTTTTAAAATTTTTTTTTTTTTTTAAAT
>Ga0228710_1009644_pt1 | contig 13275 bp, 6 predicted proteins | sample MedpolnodulmetaG_FD_177995 | JGI IMG/M metagenome (GOLD analysis project Ga0228710, IMG submission 177995) | Root nodule microbial communities from Medicago polymorpha collected in Santa Monica, California, United States - pink nodules | ecosystem: Host-associated > Plants > Roots > Nodule...
CACACATATATATATATATATATATATATAAAATATAGATCTTCATCATGCTGTCGAATATCTCTTCGTTGAACTTTACGTTAAAGATGTTCATTAAAACACATAGATATATAGAAAATATAGATCCTCATGATGATGCCATATATACCAAGATATATAGGGTGCAAGTTAGGTTCAAACTATATAATCCGAACTAGTTTAACACAACTTTTTTGTGGTCCACATTGCATCGACAATTTTTGTGGTCCACGACGAACAAAAACTTCTATAAATAAGTGTGCTTGGTTCATTTGCTGGACAACACAACAAAAAACTATGAAAAATCTTCTGAAAGATATGAACACCAAGAGGTTGCTATGAGCTAGGTCTTGTTGCCTTGGCAAATACCTATGTTAGTTGGCAAGACAACATGATCGAAATCAAAACAATCCTCTTGAAACGACCTTTCATCATCATTATGTTGCAGATCTGATTCCGAATAGGTTCTTATGAACTTGGTCTAGTTGACCTTCCGATCGAAATATGTCAGTTGGCAGACCAGCTGAATCAAGTACAAAATCACCTCTTTGAACACCTTCCCATCCTAGAAGATCCATCACTTTTATTATTGTGTTGTTTTAAGTTGTTTAATTATTTTTGTACCTTTTTATTTAATTTCATCCTATGTTATTCGCCATGAAAACCTACAAAAAATGAAACTTAAACACCGTTTGGTGCAGTTTCAGATTTTATAATCCAAAAATTCTCAGATTAGGCAGACTGTGGTGTCTCACCCAAGGTTTGGATGATTTGTGGAATGTTTAATGCATTTTTGGTCAATTGGACCATGGAAAACGTTTCCTTTGACAGTAGTTATGGTATAGGACTGATTTAAGGCTATAAACAGAGTTGCATGCTTCAACAATTTCATTCATTCGTCAATTCCCTTTTTTCTTACTTTTTCTTAAACTTTTTTAGTTTTTCAAGAGTGTTTATGATGTTATGGTCATTGCTGACCATTCATAGAATCTCTGCAATTGCTTTCCAGTTTATGCTGGGAATCTACGACGGTCAGCAGAGACCTTTGACATCAAATATAACACAAAAAACGCAGTTCGTGTAATTTCGGAATTTAGAATCCAAAAATACCTAATAATCTTTCGAATTTTTGAATCTGAACAAAGGTTATTTTAGGAAATTTTGTAGGGTGCGCGAGAATGACATATGGTGGAAAAAGTAAAAGCACAAATATTATTATTGGATTTTGGAAACTCATGTATATGGGTCTGTAAACTCACATCTATTTTAATCATAACATTACGTTGGTTATACCCCACACCCCTACTATTATACCTTCACCCCAACATTTTACACAAACTATCAAATTTACCCTTTATATAAAATAAAACATATTTCACCCTCTCACTTATTCACCCGACCTTCACCCCTACATTTGTGAATAAAAACGGTTTATGGAAAACGCAAACAATAATCTTTGTTCTTTCTCGTAATCGTTCAATGGATATGGATTTGTTAATCGCTCAATTGATTGAGGTTTAAGGTTTTTTAGGGTTTGTTAACGTTTTATAGGGTAGTAGGTTACCGGAATCCATCATAGGGCCGTGTTATGAGTTTCCATAATCATCTCTAAATCATTGATTCCCAAAAAACGCTTGTGAAGCGTTCCGGTTGATTTTCTGGAAATCGCATGCAAAGCGTTCCGGTTGAGTCTTCCGGAATTGTTTTGAATTCTTTCCGGAATATTTTCGATTTCTTTCCGGAATGGTTGCGTGAATGATTTCCGGTTCAGGTTTTTTTTTTCTTTTCAATTTTAAGTTCTTACTTTTTTAGGACTCAAACTATTTTAATGAATGAACAAACTGTTTAGCTAAGAAATGCGTAGTGTCAAATGAACAATATGATGGTACAAGAATCAAAAGAATACCACTTACAGATAAATCATAATAATGGCAGATTAAGTCTACTTGCTCTCCCAATGGGTTGCAACTTACTAGAATGCTATTAGAGTGAAATTATGCTCAAAATACGTAAACCTCCATGAGCTAAAAAAATCCAAATATTTTTATTAGTTCTATAGATAGAATGGATTCAAATAGTAAAAAAGGTTTGGATCAAATTAGTTAATTAATGGGTTATGGGTGTGACTTGCTTCTCTGTGTTAATCTTTTGTTATTAGTTGGTTAAAAATCCAATTATTTTTAGGAAAATACTTAAGTAAAGTTCCTTAAGCACCGTTCGTCCGGTTTTACACTAAAAATGTTGAAAAAACTGTCAGTGACTAAAACAACCGTTGTATATGAAATAATTAAAACGGCAGTATTTAATAGGTGTAGTGTGAGGAACCTGATGAACCGTGTCCATGGAACAGCATGTAAGTATTGTCCTTATTTTTATTAGTTGGTTAATCTTTTGTTTGGATGTCTTTGCTTCTCTGTGTTCTCAATGTGCTGTGATGTTGAATTTTGTGAAGCATTTTCAAGCTTCGGTGAAATCGATTTGCATAAAACAACTCTTACAAAGAGTCAAAATTTTAAGTTGCAACTTAGACAATGAGTAGAGATTAGAGTTAAGCTTGCGGTTGTGTAAATAAAAAGTAGTACAGATGCATGGATAAGGGTACAAAACATTGTTTGAATTTAGAGGAAAAGAAAAGGTGAGAAAATAGAGTAAATTTTTCTAATGTCTCTTGCAATGATAGAAGTATGTGTCTTGGTGCAACACGACATTTTGTCAAATCTTCAACACGTTTATGCTCATCTGCACTTAAACGTCCCACAAATGTATGACCTTCCAATCTATTAGGTAATCCGTGGTTGTGAAATCCACATTTTACCTCAACTTTTCACCCGAGACCATCTTTCAACAATGTTGATCTATTTTTGAATGGACAGTCACATTTTTTCGAAGCACTTTGTGTTGAACTTTTAACTCGCTTGTACCGTCCACCCTTGTCCCAACCCAAGATTAATTTATTACTTCTTCCTCTCTTTCCGGTCTCCGTGTCTGATCTAGTAATGGTAACAATCACTTTATTTCTAATTCTTATCTCCCTAGCCCAGCTTACAACAGCTTCTCTTGTATCAAACCTTTGTGCAGTTGTGAATGCAGCAGTGATGTGTCTACACATGGTTGATCTTTATCACATAATTAAGGTATGTTTGTAACTCTTTAAAAATGATATACAAAAATAGAACATTAGAAAAAGTGTAAAACTATAATATAATTTTTTAATAAGAAACTATTGCTAAAATGAAGATTTTTAAAAAAAATATATAAGCAAGTAATATCAAGAATCAGGACAATTATTTGGTATTGTAGTAACTAGCATAAACGTTTATCAGGAATCAAGAATAAGAAAATTCTCTCTCGATATACCTGTATATGTATATGGATGCAGATTTCCTACTGTAACAGCAGGATGCTGTAAGGCGTGTGAGCCGTCCAATCAAAGATAAGTGGCTGAGATTAAACTGTGTGAAAACTAGCAGAACAAATCTAAACTGTTGGATCAATGTTTTATAGCTGAGATTGACTACTGCGTGTAACTGCGTGAAGCAGTTACAGCAGGGGATCCAAGTCCATATGTATATATAGAGATGGTAGGTTGTGAGGTGTTGAATTAGTCACTTAGGGAAATAAATAATAGTGAATTAAATTAAATGCACCGGAAAAAAGTATAAATGTTTCCGGTTGTTTGTTTACGTTTTATAGAAAATTATTTGGTATTAACTAGCATGTACCGAAAAGCTAAGCATACTAGTCTTCCGGATTTTGTTCGGAAACGTATATATAAGTATTCCGAATTATTTTTGGAAACGTATATATGAGTATTACGAAACATTTTCAGAAAGGTATGTATGAGTTTTTCGAAAACGTTTTATAGTGAAAAAAAAAGGAAATACGTACGTGAACACTACTAGAAAAAGCAAAATTAGAGAGGGAAATTAGTGACGGAAAAATTGAAATTCCTCACAAATTCCTTGGTCGCAAAATTTAGTGACGGAATTAGAGAGGGATTTCACGTTTTCCCTCACTAAATATCCCTCACTAATTTTTGTTTTTTTAGTAGTTGGAAAAATATCATGTGGGGGTGAACTCATCCTGAATAAGGAGATGTTGAAAAATGAAGGTGAAAAATTTATGTGTGAAAGATTATATAGTAAAAGGGGTAAAATTGTAATTTTTTAAAAATTGTAGGGGTGAAGGTACATGTGTAGGGTAAAATTTCCTAACATTACACACTCCTTTAAAATCAACCTTGTCTGCAAGATTCAAGTTAGGGTAATGCATTTGGACACACTAGTAACATCTTTGCAAGCGATCAGCAAGAGTATTAGATTGCATTTTTTAGAGAGAAACTCTTGGGTGGACACAAAGATTTGGACTTTCTATTTAGTTACACTTACATAAAAAAGAAAAAGTAGAAAAAATAATAATTAAATAATAATTAATTTTCAAATGATTATGGCATGTCCACTTTTTTGTGTGTGTGACCAAATAAAGGGTCCAAATTCTTGCGTACATTCAAGAATTATTCTTTTTTAGACAGATGGGTTGACTTTTTTTATTTTAATCTAATCATCTATTGGGTGGGATGAGTACTTATTGTACCTCGTCACATTTTGTAGGTTTAAAACCTCTTGTACTTATTTCTAACTTATTAATATATTCTTTTGCTGCTAAAAGAAAGTGGATCTTCCCACTGAATAAGAAATTTCCTCCCAGATCTCGTTATTTGAATTGTAACGATCCTTTTTGTATGAAAAAATAATCACCGACACCTGGATCCCTTATCTTTGAGTGCCCTACAAAAACAAAAAGTTGAACTCGAACTAAACGAAGCCTTGAATGTCGTGCTTGATATGCAAGCACTCTAGTTATCTCAACATTTGTAACAACCACCCTATATGAAAAATGTGCACTCAAGAATTACACGAATACAACCGAAGAAACATAGTATAGCTCCCAACACCGTTTACAACAAAAAATTGTTTTTGTAGGCATTTGATCTCCAATGTTTCCTTCAAATATAGCACCAAAAACTAGAAGGAACCAGTAGCTAAATTAAATGTAGCAGCTGATACACCACCAACACAACAAACATATGATAATGTGGCATACGGCATTTTTTTTCCAACTATAGTTCCTCTAGGTACATTCGATACAATCTATATCATTCTTCTTCAACTTGTTGCTATTTCAAAGGATCAAACCCTTACACCAAATTCATCAAAGCACAAGAGAAATTGTTTGTCACAAGAGATTCATTGACCAATTTGCTTGATTTTTGTCAATTTCAAGGAACATTTTGCATATAGTGTGAAATTTGAAGGGGGTATTTACACAAAGTGGATTACATACTTTTTTTATTGAAATCATTAGTACATGTTTAAATAAAACAAGGAGTGCATATCATATTTACTTTTAATTTATTTCACTTTTTTCTGATCTATTTTCTAATCTATTTCAATTAGTAACATTTTTTGGTAGATTCACAATTTTTTAGCATGGATAATTTTGCGACACTTTTTACAACTTCTCAAAAATTGTAAATGTAACATTTTTTTTAGTGTTACCGGTGATACAAAAAGTGCTACAATAATGTAACATTTTGCGACACTTTTTGAATGTTACGGATAATACTATAGGATGTAACTAAAGCTCTTTAGTAACATGGGCTTTACGGCTTTACTTAACAATTGTATAAATGTTACTAAGATGTCAATTTTCATGTGCCACTAGATCTCAATTATGTTGTAGTGTAATAAGATGGTTTTCACTTTAGATCTGAATGATTAAATTTTGTACAAAATTTATGATCATAAAGAAATGGAGATAAAAAGCTAAAAAGTAAAGAATAAACACAAGAATCTCCTTGGAGGGAGAAATTAAGAGCAGAAGAAAAATCAAGAACAATGATCATTGGTGGTCAAATGCGCCCATCAAAAAGTGAAACTATGGCAACACATATTTACCATTGAGCTGTTCTTTGTGTTTTTGACAAATTACAATAGAAAACGACAGGTAAGGGACCTAATTGTTCATGAATCATGAATGAAAAGCCATCAATGTGGCCCTTCATACATTTAAATTGATGTATACATTCACAACAATACAAAATTGATTTTCCAATTTCAAGTCTCTTAAAATGAGAGTTGAATTGAAAAGTTGGAGCTTAGGCTCTCAACCATTGAATATACTTTTACAACAACACAGAATTGAATCTCTTATTTTAAGAGAATCAATAATAAGCCTATTCCTAACCTATGTATGTTACATAATAAATTTATATACACAAAAGGAAAGATGAAAATCACAACACTTATGTCGAACTGTTTACGCTTAGGCTTCAACGAAATTTAATATGCTTCATCAAAGCTAATAAAATTTGGCAAGTGATTCCGGCATGTTCACTGCTTATAACCATTTATTGTGCACTCAATATATTCACAAAGATTCATTGGCCAATGACTGCTTCCAAAACTTCATCTCTATGGCAAGACTCATAATGCATTGATTTCTTTTCAAAATGCTTCTTCAGATCACTGCAAAATCGACATAAATATAAAATAATAAGTATTCATAGATTAGCCAAAAAAATGACTCTGTTGTGAAAGGAATAAGTATATTTATGCATAGTTTAGCAAAATAAAAATTTAGAAAATAGAATATCCAAATTGTTTAGGTGGTGGTAGAATTCTAATTGTAACACACCTGCAACGCGGTATTCTACATTCTGAGTCTTTGCAATTTCTGGAGTGAGCAGTCAGTATAAACCATATCTTTTTACAATGCTGGCAGCCTCGATTAGCTCGAATTTCACACTTACTGGCATGATAGAACAGCTTCTTGATTTGAGAACAGTTTGGATGAGAGCATGGCTCAGCATTACTTGCGCGGCGACAGCATTGAGATGCATGCTTCAAAACGTTCATCAGTTTCACCATCTGTGTGTAAGTCAGTAAGTATGATCAACAATCTATTCTAGAACAAACGAGTAGTACTGCAAACAATATAAATCAAGAAAATTAAATTCATACCATTTCCTCATTTGACTCCTGATTCTCCGATTGAGATACCGGTGTTGAAAACTTTTGAGTCAACAGGTGTTCATTTTGAGTCATCACAGTAGGATTGTGTAGATGGTAGAGGATCATCATAGAGGAATACTTGGCACGACGGAGTGTATCAAACTGAAACTGAGACTTCTGGCAAAAGATCAAAAAGTTGTCCCTATTTTCAAACAATTCACTCTCAAGGACGATATCATTACGTTTAGTGTCGGAGGTGATATCATCAACAACAGCCTGAAAATGGCACATAATTCAAAGTTTTGCAAGAAATTACCTAATGGTGAGAAAATTATATGAAAAACTTCAGGTTTAGGTTATTACCTGACAAAGTGTATGCACCTCGCCGTTCATTAAAGTGTGTTCTTCAGAACTATGGCATCTGAAATATGTGAATGGAAGTCAATGAAAAAAGCCCTTTTTATTTCATTCAATGCTAAACATTTCAAAGATGTATTCAAGTAATCATACCTTTCACACTCCTGAAATTTCTTGCATTCAGTGCAAAACCAACGTTTCCCAGAAACTATCACTTCACGGCAGTGCATGCATGAATATCGCAAGTGAGCTACGAGGAAGTTTTCTTTTGTAGGCAATATATTTTGGCCAACCTAATCAAAATTATGAAAATAACTTAAACATTGAAACATTTCATTTACTCAAGTATAAAAAAGGATGAAAGTAAAAGAGAAGATATACATACTTTTTGCATCACCAGAATGTCTTTGGAAGGCTTGGCATGTCCCATGTCCTTTACTATTCTATTTGACACTTGTTTCAACAACTTTTCATAGTCTCCTCTACTCTCTTTTTCGAGGGTCTTGGCTACTACCATAGCATTACCGCACCACCAGTCTCCATCAAAGTATGGCAAACGAGAAGCTGTCACCTTGGATTTCCTTTTTTCAGTAGGAACAAAGAAATGATCATATACGTTGGTTAAACCAACGACAATATTTTCTTCGGTAGCCTTTTTTAGCATTGAAAGATACCTGCGCAAATGAATATTATGAACAAAGATGACAAAAGAAGGAAAATCGTACTCTCAAATTCTCAATGTATTGTATACCCTAGCTCCTGAAAATTCTCAATGTATTGTACACATAAGAAGAAAGTAAGACTGACCAGTGGCGTAGCTTATGATTCTTCGGAGTCTTTTGCTCTTTCGGATGGCAATATAGTATATAATCATCACCTTTTTTTGGAGCACAGGCCCATATGTAGCAAGTTGAGAAACCCCTTTCCTTACAAAAATCAAGATATCCAATCTGATGATAAGAAAGAAAAAAAAGTATAAGCAGAAAGAATGGAAGGATTAAGTGTTCATTTTATTAGTTCTATTGGCATAGAAATAGAGTTTAAAAGAAAATTACCAATATCTCATGGTAAACGAAGGTACGAACGGCTTCTCCACTCTTTGTCCTTCTTTGAGGCCTAAAATACTTGACGGAATCAAGATATGATATGTATACACAACGCTGATTCGGACTGCCGCATTTGGAGCCAAACTCCTGAGCATACATTCCAAAAATGCATACATCTGCTCCTTCAATCTCCTGAAACAGAAGAATAACCTGAAACAGACATTATAATATAGACATATTAGAAAACATTTGGTTCAGAAGAAACAATTGGTGGTATATTTATTTATTAATCGATAAACGACTGAACTTACTCTTGATCTATAAGAGAATTCAGTAGGGTAATTCTCCTCTGGGATGATGTCCAGAAACTGCTTATTCACTTTCAATTGCTTGTCGACAGATAGCACTTCTCTAATTGAAAGACTTTCTGCTGCTAAAAACTACAATTTTGCAGTAATACAAGGCACATGCATGCAAATCAATATATATATTTGGATAAAAAAGATCAATAATTTTAATAGCATGATAGAATACTATTTACTATTTTCAATTGAAATGCTTGCATAAGAATAGGAAAATAAGATATTTGAAGTTTATGTGCATACATGCGGAGTTTTCGGTATTACCTCATCTTTTTCCCAGTTTTTTCTCTCTTGCATGAGACGCTCGAAAAGTCTTCTCTAAGTGGTCACTTAGCACAGTTCTTGTCAAGTCCTTAGCACCAAAGTTAACAGCCTTTGGTATTCCATTATCAATTTCTTTTAAGCGGCATAAAGGACATATATACTCCAAACTGCGGTCCAAATCTGCTTTCTTGTTGTAGAGTGCACATATTTGATGCTGCCATCTTTCACATTTATAGCATTCAACCCACTAGAAGAAACAACAGTCACAAAGAGTTAGTTTAAATTCCTTTATATCAAACTGACTTATTAAGTAATTCATATTAAAACTTACCGGTTCTTCAATTACTTCATCATTATTCCTTTTCGCAAGATTTTTCTTGGAAATATATGTCCCATTGAATGAGACATTTTCACCTTTAAAAGTATTGTAACACACAGAGCAAATGCAACACTGTGCAACAAATTCTTCTTCTTTTCTACAAAAATATATTTTCTTGATGCGGACACCACAACATAAACAAAAAAGTGGGACTTTAGCAAAGTAAAGTCTTTCCCTTTTACATAGGTTGCAAGTGTTTGCATCAATTCCCGTTTGATCCTCAGAAGTAATCTGTGTTAAATGAATTGTTAACTTCAATACGTCTTAGAAAAATTCAAAAGCAAATAGTTATGCATATATGTATATCTCAAACTAAAAATAATTCAGAAAAAAATGAAAATTGCAGAAATTGACAAATGTAAATAGAATCTGTCAGCTGAGCATGCACAAACATAGGGGTGAAGATCCTCTCCATTTTTTAAATAAATAGAGATTGTCAATTACTATAGTTTTGAAGTAAATATGTGATATTAATGTTTTCAATTCTTGAAATATGTGCATTTATATCATATTTTTACTTCAAAACTATAGTAATTGACAATTTCCATTTATTTAGGAAATGGAGAGGATCTTCACCCCAAACATAGACATTCAAAGTTTCATATATAACATCCAAGGGTTAATATCTAAACAAATCATGGTAATTGAAATTACTAGAAGGTGGTGTACCAACCTGATCAGATTCCTTTCTCAGACTACTAATATGTTCTTCTATTTGGTCACGTCTGAACGAATCAGTCAAGGAAACGGAAACTTTTGGGGGAATTGTCTTGTGAATCGATTGATCATAACGTTTGTATACCAGTTCAGGATGATACCTCCAGTCCGTGGAGAATCCTACTTGATTGCTTAATTCATCAAAACATCTTTTTCTCGAGATGTTTGAGACAACTGAAGAAGTATTCGCACCCTTGGCAAGCATCTTCTCTTTTGATCAGAAGCTATTTAAATTCTGAAGCCATGAGAAATAATTAACACATATAAATACCAATGTGAACAGCAAACAGAAATTGGATGATCAAGAAATGTTAGCAGAAATTGGATGAACACGAGAAAAAAATAAATTAAAGAAGACCAATCTGAAATGCATTATTAAAGTATTGAGTATTGATTAACCATAGACTATTTTACTGTTAACAATCCTACGAGCCATTCAGCACACATCTTTTAATCTATTCAAATTTCACTTAGAAAAAACACTTAGCCAACTTAAACCTCAGCTCATTAATGCTAAAAGTTAGGTCATAACATGAAAGCAAAATCTTTTTTTTTTTGAGAGATGAAAGCAAAATCTTTGAAAATTAAAAAGTATCAAACAATGTTGTTAAATAACAGATCTAGTGGCACAATATCGTAGAAAAATTTAGACAAACCGCATACATTTAATAAAAAATATTATCAAATAGATATTGCACTGTGGAATTTCAACAATTTCGTATTGTCAATCGCGGATCACGGATAAATAGAAATTAAAGGGTTATTCGAATTCCACTATGCGCCGCAAAATTCACATTGTTTTCAAAGATTCTTGGAACCATTCATTAATTTCATTCAAATTCAATACCCCCTTTATCATTATTTATTAAACCCACTATTATTAATCAACATTCAAAATTCAAATTCATTAATTCAAAGAAAAAAAACTCATTAATTTGATTTCAGAATACAAATAAATTTTCTGAATTAAAACAAGATTTAATTAAAAAGTTTGAAGTTATTATGATCAATTCATAAGCATACCAACATTACAAAAAGGTGAATTGAATAATCTCTTCATTTAAAAAAAATTCAAATCAATAAAATTAGGGTTAGGGTTTAAGAATTGGAAAAAACCTTCATTCAACAACATCAAAAAATTAGGGTTAGGGTTTTAGATTCTTGGAACAATTAACATTATTTACATTCATATTTAATACTCAAATTCATCATCATCATCATCATTAATATTAAACCCATTATTATTATCAACATCAAAACCCTCAGATTCATTAATTCAATTTCAGAGAACAGTGATTAATTAAAAAGATTGAAGTTGTTATCTTTAATTCATCGTCATTCCAACATTACAAAACTGTGGATTGAATAATCACTTCATTTAAAACAAAATCCCCAAATTCAAATCAATAAAATTAGGTTTAAGGTTTAAGAATTGGAATAAACCTCCATTCAACAACAATAATAAATTAGGGTCAGGGTTTAAGATTCTTGGAACCATTAACATTAATTCCATTCAAATTTAACACTCAGATTCATTATCATTATCATCATCATTGTTCTTAAACCCATTATTATTATCAACATTAAAACACTTAAATTCATTTATTCAAAGAGAAAAAACAAACTTGTTTATTCAGATCCATGTTACGAATTAAATATATGAATGAAAACAGGAAATAAGAGCAAGATTGAAGTTGTTAACATCATTTAAAGTAAATTGAATAATCACTTGATTTAAAAAAAAAAACCCAAATTTGAATGAATAAAATTAGGGTTAGGGTTTAAGAATTGAGAAAAACCTCTATTCAACAATAAAAAAAGTTGGAGAGAAAAAAAAAGAACCTACAAGTCTACTACGTGTTGTTAAGTTGAAGCTCTCAAGTTGACGCAGGCACGCAGCTGTTGTTGATTTCAAATCCTTTCTTACAGCTATGACAAATGATACTAATATTTATATATCTAGGGTTTCCATTAATAAGTTTCATTTCAAATTATCAAAATTAATGTGATCCTCGTCATTTTTAATTGTAGCCGTTGATAGAGTTTGATCCAACAGTTGTTGTTTATTTTAAGGTGAATCCGATTGAAGTAATTAGTCTTAATAGCTACTTTATCTAAAAAATTTAAGGAACTTTATCTAAATTTTAGTGACCGTTGTTACCGAAAAATACTCTCATCAGTATCTAACTTAGCGTACTTTGAGGTTTTAGTAAATTTACTTAAATTTTTTGAAAAACGAAAAAAAAAGGTAGTAGTAAATAAATTTAGTTTGGAATTATAAAAAAAATCTTGTTTATATAGTTGTATCTTATTAAGTTAAAAATCTCCAACGCCCTTGATTTGAAGTTTTGCAATGACTCTTAATGCGCTGACACTCTTCTCCAATGTCCTTGATTTGAAGTTTTACAATGACTCTTAATGTGTTGACACTCTTCTCCAACGTCTCTCAAATCTTTGTCTATATAAGGAGCTGAAGACCTGAAGAAGATTAACAAGACTATGTTATTTTTCTGTGTCATTACTCTGTCAAAATCATATAGCGCAAAAACTTTATGAATTTCTTATCAACTTTTGTATCTTAGAAATCCTAAAGTCTTACGAGTCTGTTCAACATTGTTTGGTTTACACTACCAATTGTATATCTAGTGTAAGAACAAATTTGTTTATTTATAAACAAATAGAAGTCTCTTTTAGTTGTGATTGAGCAATAGAAATCTCTTGGATTTGTCCTTTAGCATTAGAAGTCTCTTGCCTACATGCTTGAGGATTAGAAGTATCTTGGAGAGTTGTCCTTGAGCATTGGAAGTTTCTTGGAGTTGTGTTTGGGCATTAGAAGTCTCTTGGTAGTGACCTTGAGCATTGGAAGTCTCTTGGAGTTGTCCTTGAGCATTAGAAGTCTCTTGCAAGTGTGCTTGAGCAATTGGAAGTCTTTTGGAAGAGTCCTTGAGCAATTGTAATGTAGTGGGATTATAGTGAAATCTCTTGGAAATGCAAGGGGACTGGACTACTCATATGTTGTGGGAGAAACTTGTATAAGTTGCTTGTGTTTGCTCTCTCTCTCTCTCTCTCTCTCTCTCTCTCTCTCTCTCTCTCTCTCTCTCTCTCTCTCCCTCTCTCTC
>Ga0228710_1009645_pt1 | contig 13275 bp, 7 predicted proteins | sample MedpolnodulmetaG_FD_177995 | JGI IMG/M metagenome (GOLD analysis project Ga0228710, IMG submission 177995) | Root nodule microbial communities from Medicago polymorpha collected in Santa Monica, California, United States - pink nodules | ecosystem: Host-associated > Plants > Roots > Nodule...
CCCCCCCCCCCCCCCCCTTCTTGTGGTTTCTCACCTTCAGCTTATGAACTAGATACTTGAGTTTATCTTCATAAGTTCTATAGATGAAGTCAAACCCTCTAAGTCCTTCTTCAGAAGCTTTCAGATCCAATAGAGTTTATTCTTGTTGTTTTATCAAAACAATATATTTTTCTTTAAAATCAATCAACTCATTGGTTCTGACTTCAAAGTGTGTAAGAAGTTCTTTAAGTGACTCAATTAACTCTTCTTTGAGAATTTTAGCATATACCTCATTTTCGTCTTCAGAATCTGAGTCAGGTTCTGCTTCTGAAGTCACTGTAGCCACTAACCCCACAGCTACATTTGCTTCTTCTTCAGCTTCTTCCTTTTCAGACCCTGATTCACTATCTAAGTCTTCCCAAGTTGCCATCAAGCTTTTCTTGATCTTCTTCCTGAATTTTCTTGTGTTGAAGCTAGCTTTCTTGCACTTATCCTTTGATTTCTCCTTCTGAAGATCAGGGCATTCAGCAATAAAGTGTCCAATCTTCTTGCAATTGAAGCATCCCTTCTGATCTTCCTTCTTTGAGCTTTTGTAACCACCCTTCTTACTCAGAAATTTCTTGTTCTTTCTTGCTAGATACTCAAGCTTGTTAGAGAGCATAACCATCTTTTCAGTAGGATCTTCATCAGAATCTCCATCAGGTGATTCATCTTCAGACTCAACAACTTTCAAAGCTTTTGATGACTTCCCTCTAGATGGCAGAGCAATAGATTTAACCTTCTTAGCAGGTTCATGCTCATTCAGACCTATCTCATGAACTTTGAGAGAGCTGACAAGATCTTCAACACCTAAAGTGTTTAAATCTTTAGCTTCCTCAATAGCAGTCACCTTAGGTCTCCATCTTGCAGGTAAGCTTCTTAGTATCTTGCTCACATGATCAGAAGCTACATAGCTTTTCTTCAATATTTGGAGTCCAGAAACCAGAGTTTGAAATCTTGAGTACATTTGCTCAATACTTTCATCCTCTTTCATCTTGAACAACTCATACTGATGAACAAGCATAAGAGCTTTTGATTCTCTGACTTTCTTGCTGCCTTCATAGTTTGCACAGAGAGAAGCAAACATTGCTTTTGCAGTGGACTTGCCACTCATCTTCATGTATTCTGCTTTAGGTATAGCAGTGACAAGTGATCCTCTGATCTTGTGATGCTTCTTGTAAAGTTTCTTCAGCTCCTGATGAACTTCAGCTTCTGGTGATCTTGCTTCTAATGAGGCGCTTCTGAACAAGAAGTTGCTTCTGATGACGTCATCACTTCAGGAGCACTTTGAACTTCAGGAGCACTATTCTTCAGACGCTTCAAGCTTCCTTTTTGTTGATTCTTTTGCTTTTTTTGTTCTTTCAGAACCTCTTAGAGATATAAAACTTTGTCTATGATCCTGTACACTTGAACAAATATTAGCATATCCAATTGACAATTTTTTAATACCTTGTTATCATCAAAACCTTAAGGGTGACATATGTTAAACATTATTTGTTCTAACAATTTCTCCCACTCTAAGGGTAATGTTTGTTAAACGCATTTTGTTCCATCAAACTTCTCTATGAAGAAAAAGCTGGATAATAGGATGTAGCGCGCAATACCCAGTGTATATGAGGGTCTGATGTCAACAAAGAGGTAAAAAGTGAGTTTTATCAGCACAAAAGACCATTATAGCCTTAGATTTGTGAAGGGAAAAAATTGATATACTAAATTGGGTTTGGGTAGTAAAGTAATAATGGTAGTATTTTGTTTTTATATAATGGGAGTGGATATGTATATTATGCTCGTACTGTTTTGTCTATACTATTCTGACAGGTACAATTTATAAAACAAAGTGATTTAATGTTACTTTAATAACACGTTAAATTGAGATATGTCCGTTATTTGGACATAGGTGTTAACTAGAGGTTGTGATGCCAAAAGAGTGTATCACATACGATCGAAATGATGCCAAAAGGATGCCATCACAATCGATCGTTAACATATTAAGTATGTCTTACATCCAATATTGTCTGTAAATCAGATAAGATAATAGTTGTGTGTTCAACCTTAAATATCCCTGAATTATTATGTTTGGATTTCATTTAAACCTTAATGCAAATTTATACCTATTGTTGTAATACTTGAAATTATGGATCGTATCTATGTTAGGAAAAATAAGTAGAGACCACTTATGGTGTAGTATAAATCCACTGAGACAAGTAGGTCTCACCCCTACTGTCTATTTGTATTTCAGATATATGTGTGAAGATTGTAGTGGTTTTGACTTCGTCGCTTGAAGAATAGCCTCTCAGAGTTACTTAGTGTATAAATCATAAATCATGTAAAATTTTATGTAGTATAGTTTGTCCTAATGTAAGACAAGAAATTTAAATTCCGCTGTAATTCGACTCAATTATTTTAATTTTCCAGTATCGGATACTAACATCCTGTATAATATTCTAGGACAGTATCATTTATACTATTTTAACTCCCCCTCAGAGTTACTTAGTGTATAAATCATAATTCATGTTCTAAGGCGCATTTTGCATACATTAACAACACAAATCAGTATCGTCTATACTATTATCCATCATCCACTTCATCTTTGATCTCATACACCAATGCATGCTGACAGGGCCGTTCCTATGAAATAGGAGTCTCAACTCTCTATTTAAAATAGCCCCCTCGGTAAAATAAAAATGCAATTTTTTTGTGTAGTTAAGCTTCATTAAAAAAACTGAATCAGAAGAAATTCTAAACATGAAAGGAAATAAAAAAAAATTAAGTGAAAGAGAGTTGAAATTTACTGAATAGTGTTGTTTGAATTTGTCACTCCTCTGTTGTGGGAAAGGAGAAAATAAATGATTTATGCAAAAACGAAATGATTTAGGTGATTCTTACAATGAAATGGCTTTTTAAGTTGACTAATTAAGTGATTATCAAAATTTATGGTGGTTTGATAACACCAAATTTATGTCCAGAAAGGAGAACTAGAGTATAGAAAAATCTCAAACGTGTACTGAAAAAAGAAAATGAAGTAACATATATTTTTTTTATTTAAGTAGGGGGTGGGTATTAAACATAAATTTATTTTTTGAGGCCCATAACATTTGGAGACTCGGTTCGATTGAGCACCTTGCACTCCCTAAGGTCCGACCCTACTGAAGAGGCTGATCATATACGAGGAGATCTACCTCGGGCTACTGCGTATTTCTCGGTGACAATTTACTATCGTGGTTATCTAAATGTCAATCCACATTATCCTGCTGTACTGTTGAAGTTGAATACCTTTGTGTATGAATTTTGTTGGTTACGAAACTTTCCCCTAGAGTTACATTGTTTGATTCAGAAAGCTGGCATGGTATTGTGATAACGTCAGGGGCACATTTAGTGTAGGACATCCTCTCGCTAAGACTATGAGTGTGTGATAGAATATCTTTATATTTGATGTGAATATTATGTACAATTATTAGGTAGATTAGTCAATGATTTACATTTTGATTAAGTCTAGGAGTTGCATATTAATGTACATAAGGCAATTTTGTACATCAAAAATAGAACAAAACATATTTCTTGTAATAATTAAGGATGAATGACAAGTTTAGGGATATGATTGAGTCTCAATGGTATGGGGAGAAGAAAAGAATGGGAGAAGAAAAGAAATGAAAAAAAAAAAAACTTTAATGGTTCAAACTTCAAAGTGATGAAACTGGTAGGGTTTAGTATGGGAAAGGGAAGTTCTTTCCCCTCATGGAAAAGTTTAACTACAACCATAAATATAATAGTTCTTGAAGCATATTTTTATTTCTTGAAGCATATATTTGTTATTAATAACAATAACCCATAGTCTCTCATTGTGTCAAAAAAAAGTGATTTTAATTACCTTATATATATTTTTGTATTAATTAAAAGAGAAGTTCTAGAGTATTTTAATTACCTTATATACTCTAGAACTTCTCTTTTAATTAATACTTTCGATGGCTTTCAAGTTCTCTTCCAAACATTCATCTCTCAGTTCTTCTTTCTTCATGCTCACCTCTTCCCTTTAATTCAGATTTTTTTTCCCCCCCAAAATTTCGAATTCTATTTATTTTCTATCATTCTAGGGTGTTTTCATGGAGATTGGGTGTTTTCCTCATTCTTCCTCCTTCATTTTCATTTTTCATCAGATAATAATTCATTTTCATTTTTCATCAGATCTGCAAAAATAAGAAGAAAGTTCCATAGAATAAATAAATTGAAAACTGAGAGAAGGAGTTTATTGATATGCATCAGATTTATAAAAACTTTTGGATTGGATTTTATTGAGTTGTAGATCCAAATGAATAAATGATATGTGTGAGCTGTAAATTGAGACTCTTGGATTGGATTTAGTTGTTTTAGTTTGAAAAACTATTGGGATTAATGAATGGATATGTTGAGTATCGTTTTTAGCTGTTGGAGAGAAGGGGTTTTGTTGTTGTCAAAGAAAAGAAAAAAAAGTTGTTGTAGAGAAGGTCGAAGGAAATGAAAGAGGTGGATTTCTGGAAATAATGGAGGTGAGGACGTGAAGCAATAGTAAGGTTTTTTATTAAATAATGGAGGGGAGGTACATTAGAAAAAACAAACAACATTAAATAACATTTTTAGTTTTTTATTATTTTTTTATCAAAAAGGTTTTTTTACTGACAGGTGTCCTGAAAAGGGGAGCTTTCTCATAGTGGGAAAAAACTCCCCATTCCCAGACTAAACGCCACCGATGAAACTTAGTATTGGGAGAAGAAATGTTTTGAAGGGGACTCTGGAAAAATAATGGGAAACAATTCAGTATGACAAGTAGACTTAGGACTTGTATATTTCATCAATTATTTTTATTTATTTATTTATTTAAATAATCGATTTAAGAGTAACATGTAATTATACCGTTTAACTCAAAAAAAATGCAATTATAACATTTAGTGTATGAAATCGGTGATATAAGTGATTTTAGTGAAGGGAATTAAGATAATTTCGTAGTGATTTACTTTCCTATATTAGACGTAGAATGAATGCCTTTATCATAAAAATCAATGACGGTCTTTGACACAAAAGAAAATGAAGATCCTATGTAGTGATTAACTTTCCTATTCGTAGTGATTTGATTCATCAATTACTCATTAGTCATTAAATTAAATTAGTGCTCGTGAAAAGGAATAATCCCGTGTAGTAAATATGCATACGTTGTACACAAATCCAAATTCAACCGGTAAAAATGTCAAAATTGTTAGATCATGTTGTGATCGAAATTTAAACTTCGACTCATTCGCTCATGTGTGTCAGTCGATTTTGTCTATGTACAAAAAAATAATAAAAAGTCTTAAAAAAAATAGGCATGGCACTTAGGGATGAGAATAGTTTACAAGTTAGGTTTTGTAAGACATAAGTCTCACCTATCAATAAATTTAAAGTCTAAGTTTGATTTGTAACCAATCATAGACTTCTTTTTTAGGATTATCATCAACTTTCGAATGACTAATTAACCTTTTTTAAAGTTGGTGAGGCTGTTTGTTATCGCTTTTTTATGAAGAAAAAAAACATTTTTTTAAAAAATAATCATTTTTAAAAATATTGAATGTACACCAAAAATAATTACTATTTTGAAGCAAGGAAAAAAAATTACTTTTTATTAGAGTAGCTTCTGAAAAATTATAGAGAATTTTTAGAGACAAGAGAGTAACTGTCGAAATATTGAAGTAATTTTGTAATAAAATATCCTTTTTACATAGTTGTTTCTAAACCAATGAAATTATTTTTTATAAAAAAATGATATTCTTTACAGAAAAATAGAATGAGATTTATTTTTATAAGCAAACACATAATAGATTCTAATTTATTTTATATAGAGCTCGTTTGTTATAGTTTTTTTAAGAAAAAATCATTTTAAAAAATAATAATAATCACTTTTAAGAGTTTTGCATCGGTGCCTTCACTTGCAACATAGGTATTGCATCGGTTTTTCATGCGGAAATTCTTGCTTTTATCCTTGCTATGGAGCATGCGGCACAACATGGGTGGAGGAACCTTTGGTTGGAGAGCGACTCAACTAGTGCTTTGATGATTTTTTCGACCTCTTCTTTAGTCCCTTGGCTGCTCAGGAACAGATGGCATAACGCTCGGAGACTAGGTATTCATGTTATTTCTTCTCATATTTTTCGCGAAGGTAACAGCTGTGCGGACAAACTAGCAAATATGGGTCATGGGATTCACAGTTCTGTTTGGTTGGACACGCTTCCTACTGAGTTGCATTTGGTTTTCTATCGTGACAGAACTGGATTACCTAATTATAGATTTCCTTAATCTCTTTCTTTTTTGTTTACTTTTGTCGCTGTTCATTTTGAGGGTTTTGGTCTAGTCCCCCCTCTTTCTTTATACAGATTTTTTCCCTTTTTTATTAAATCTAGAGTTTGATGGGCATAGGACGGAAGCTTCCCGGGGTGCCAACCTAGTTGGGATGTCGGTGTTGTTTCTCGATGTCTGTCTCTCTCCTTGCTTAACAAAAAAAAAAAAACTTTTAAGAGTTTTGCATCTGTTTGTTACAAATTTTTTTAAAAATCAGAATCTAAAAAAAATCTAAAAACAACTTCAAATGAGAAGCTGTTAAGAGTCGCTTCTCAAAAAATAGATTTTTTTTAGAGGAGAAAGAAAATATGATTTAAAAGATTAAACTAATTTTGTAACAAAAAATCCCTTTTATATAGTTGTATCCAAACAAACAAGATTATTTGTTTAAAAAAGTGTTTTTTACTATGGTAAAAAACGCAAAATAGATTCTGATTTTTCACAAAATCTCTAAAATATAATCTCTAAATTATTTTATGTCAAAATCACTTTTATTTTAATTCGTAACAAACGAGCCTAAAATCTATAAAAATAATCTCTAAATATTAGATGACAAAATCACTTTTATTTTAATCCATAATCAACATTAAATAATTTTAAAAACGACATAATTTTAGACATTTTTTTAATAAAAAAAGTATTGAAATACGGACCAAGTTCATGCAAGATTAGGGATCCCTGAATACGGACCAAGTATTAAACCTTTTTTTTCTACTTAAAAGTTCCTATTTTTATTAAATACGAGTATTCATTAATTTCGCAGGTAATTTCGTTCGTTCAATCATTCAACGAATAGTTAATTAACTTCTTTGGTGTACATTCAATTCTTTTGATGTTATCATTACTCTCCCTTCCTCTCTAATTATAAACACCATTTAAAAAAGAGTTTTTATCTTTGAATATAAAGTCCTATACAAAAAAAGTAATAAAAAATATTAGGCATACCTCTATCAAAAAATAAAAAATATCGCAAATTACAGTGCTTGGTGGCAAATTGGTTGGGCTTTGAAACAATGTCTCAAAGTTATCTTTACGTGCGACTCATGCATTTGATGCTTTAGGTGGCTTTACGAAGAGGGTTCGATTGAATTTGAATATTATTTGACTATCAATCTTTTTTATGGTTGAAATCAAAATATGTTATGTTTGGTTTTGATTGTCATTATTGAAGACTTCATCCTTTTCATTGCATATATATATGATGTTACTTATGTTTCTCCCTTTTATTTTCTCGTTCTTTAGCGACTTTGTAATGCACGATGTAACTCTACTTAAATCTTTTCTAGTGCATCTTGTGCTAGAAATATATTTTTTGTACGATTAATATTAATCTATTCCATTTCGATCTATTAAAAAAATACTACTAATTTTTTTTAAAATATGAAATGTCAAATTAAATACACATAAACAAATAACAGTTTCATAATATTCACACACAAATAAAAAATTATAATAAGGGACAAAAGGGTTTTTTTTTTTGGGTCTGAGATGTTATCTACATACATCAAATTTATTACACCAAAAATTTATATTGTCAGTTGTGTCTAATAGAGACCTACTAAAAATGATTCAAAAGGGTGAACTCTCATAATTTTTAATCAATTTATTTTAAGTAACTTTAGTGGCTGAGTTCACACATTTTAAATGTAAAAAATTGAAGAATTTGAAGTCTAAACTCCATTACTTTCATATTATTGTCCTTGCAAATTACAATTATAAACTGAGTTGTACACTAATGATCAATAATTATGTATCCTTTTCTTTATCATTAAAATTAAAAGAAATAATAATGTACACCTTCCTTCAAAAAAAGAAATGCACACCTTTAAACCAAATTCATATCAGATGCCGCTAATATAACAATCTACAAATTTCTCTTTCAAAAAAAAAAACAATCGACAAATTTTACAACTTTTCTAATATAACGTTTTTTTTTTACGGAAATAGAATTTCCTTAAGCAACCATATCAGTTGCAAGAGAAGAAATACAAGAAGAACAATTCTCAATTCAAACAATATGCGAGAAAGATAAAGCAAATTCAGATAAAAATAACAAAATGAAGCACCAAAGTAGGATTTATTATTTGAAAGGTTATGAAAACGACAAGCCACATTTTGTGAAACAAAGTAAAATAACAAAATTGCTTTTCAAGAATTTCATAATCCATATGTACATTCAAGAGAGAAACTTACGAAACAAAATAACAACCAAGTACTAAACTTTTCAAGAAAAAAAAGGACCTAGACTAGAACTAGTACTATAGAAGGGGTACCAAAGTAGTATTAAAATAACAATAGTAATTTATGGAGGGGGTAAATAATTTGTAATTAGTAAAATTGACAATTAAAATAGCCGTTTATAAACCCCTTTTGCAAAATGAAATACTCTTGAAGACTTCGATACCGATCCTTTGGATGAAGCTATTGAAGATCCTGAAGAAGATTTCGAAACACACTGTGAAGAAGAGAAATCCTCGCCTGAAAAAATGTAATTGAAATCGTCGAAACTCTCTTCTACATCTTCATCGTTATTGCTAGCGTCGTTGTTTCCCTTCTTTGCCTTAAAATTTCCGAACCAAGGCTTAACGAAAAAGCACGATTTTGGTTGAGTTGAAGGATGTTTCGGTACATACGTCGGATTCAAGTTTGGTGGTGGAGGAATAAAGGGTGGTGGATCGATTTTTAAAGATGATGACGACGACTCTTCTTTTGGTATTCCTGGTTCTTCTTCCCATTTGAATGGGATCACACTATGCTCATCACTGAAATAGTCACATCTTGATGATTGCCCAATTGATGGCCTTGATATCATAAATTTATTCAAATATGATTCAGGCGCTGAATAACTTTTGTTTTCCATTTTGTGGGTAGGTGCAAAAGAAATGATATTTCATCTTTTTATATATACTAGAAGGTAGTGTAAATTAAAGGTTTGATATGCGAGATTATAATTATGTGTGATTATCACAAATCAAATTAAATCTTTTATTTATAGTATTTTTTTTTTTGGTACAATTTTATTTATAGTATTTATTTATCCACTTTTACTATTCTTTGTTTTCTTGCCAACGGTAAAAAATACCAAAATTGTAATTAAGGTCAAACGTTGTGATTGAAATTTGAACTCAGACTCTTCCATTTATGCGTGTGAGTTTCAATAATTATTTATAATTTTGTATATTTACCAAACAAAAAGAATACAATTATCATATTATATCGATTCAATGTAAGTTAAGGGCTTGATATACGTAATTAGAGTCGTGTATCATAAAAAAAAAAAAAAAATTATGTTTTCTATAAGAAATTTATGTAACAAAAAAAATTGGTCAGGTACCCGTACTTATTAGAAAAAACTAATTCAAAATTTAATTTTGTTTGTTACCGTATTTGTATATGACAATTTTTTTGTCACTAGCGTTGACAGACAAATCACTGTCAGAAGGAACCTTAATCCTTAACCATAGGAATCATTTCATTGATTTAAAATTTAAATTTACTTAAAATAAATAATATAGATGATAAATTTCATTAAATGATTTCATTATGAGCATTAACCAACAAAACTCCAAGTTATCGGAGTATTAACCTTTTCATTTACCATAGTTTTTATATCATGTTAGACAAACCTTTTTTGGGTTTTTCTATCATGTGCAAATTTGCATATGTTAAGAAGTTTTAAATAGTAACTTTGCATTGGAACTTGTATATTTTGTATTAAATACATAACTTTTTAATAAATAATTATTTATTTTCAATAAAAATTTACTATTTTTAGTAACTTTAACGTATGCAATGTTGCACATGTTAGACAAACCTTTTTTATATTAACTTATGTTCAACTAATAAGACCATCCATAATGGTGGATTCCCTTTAGCACCAAACTAAATAATCAGAGTAGAAAATTTTGGTGTCTATGAAGAAAGAAGGGTGGTTATAAAAACATCATCTCTCTCTTTACTTTTCGTGGATCTCATTTAATAAATCATAATAAAATAAATAAATTTTATTAAAACGTATTGATATAAAATAATTAGTGAGGTCTCTATAGTTTTTTTTTCGGTGAGAAGAGATGTTGGGTTAAAAAAAATTGATATTTATTAAGTATTACCCCAAAATGAGTGATGTCGACGTAAAAATCCACTAAAACACAAAAAATGAGGTGCTCTATGGTGGATTAGTAGTTCTTCAAAAAAAAAATAGTAATAGTAATAACCATTTTGTTTAATTAATCCAATTAACTTCAATTTTGGTGATTACTTTTTTTCACTTGTATTTTGGTAGTAAACACTTCTATAGTTACAAATACAAATGTTTTAAAAAAATAAATTAAAATAAAAGAGAAAATTTTATTATATCAATAGTCTTAATAAAAATTAATTATTTCTCTTTTACTCTTTATTACGTATGAGTGTGCCTAAATACAAAATATTTGTGCTTGTGATCATAGAAGTCGTGCTCGAATTTGAATTATATGTTTTTTTAAGGGAATTATACACGAATATCTTTGTTTACCACATATAGGTAGATAGTATTAAAATATTTAAAAGTATTATAAAATTTAGGAAAAATTATAATGACCTCCCCTTAGTTCTATCTGATTGTAACAAACATCCCCTTTATTTATCCAATCATCAACAACCTCACATGTCGTTACAGTTTGTTAGCTTGACGTTATAAGAACATGTAATTCTTCTTTCTAAATATTTTCATCCACCATTCATACCAAACACTCTAACAGAAATTAAACTTCTTCATTCTTGTCCTACTACACATTTTCATGTACATTCACCTTGTTCATCATTTGTGGTTTTATCTTCCTTTCTTCTCATTTTTGTTGTCGAAGTTCACGTTTTTTTTATTGACATTCAATCTTTGTTCTCGTATGGTTTTTCCACCTCCGTTCTCCTTGTTTGTGCCATCGTTCTTTTTGTTTGAGTTGTTGTTCTTTCTAAACGTCGTTTTCATTGTTCTCGTCTAGTTTTTCTTTCTTGCGTTGTTGATGTATAATATCGTGCCTTGTGCAGGTCTTGAGAAACATTTTGGTTGTGGTATGTTGCTTCGATACTCATACTAAGTGAAATCGTTGGAGGTAGCATCATTGCTTTTTTGTGTCCTATGTTCTTTCTTTGTTGCTGCATTGGCTAGCAAAAGAGGAGAATCCTATTATTTGGTAGCTTGATTATAACAAATTACTATTATATCTAATTTGGTGTCGAAGTAATAGTTTTTGTGAGGGTAATTTCTTGAATCAATTTTGTTCAAATCATTTGTGGTGGAACTTTGTAGTCGTGTGTTTGATAGAGCAAAATGTAAGTGAAGAGGATTAGACATACCATGAAAGCATTTCAATAGCCATATCTAAAATACAGTGCAATTTATTGACTCTCTTGTTGAACAGCCAATCCAAAATCAAAATGCAAGCGAAAAAATCGCCCCAATTTTGAGTGCGGTAATTTCAGACATTTTTGTGGTTTAAAAGAAAAAGCAAACGGTGTTAATAAAAAGGAAGGTGTTAGTCTATTTCATGAAAACTTAGGGGAGGTTAGTGTATATTTTTGAAAAAGGGGGTGTTTGTATCATTTAAAAAAACATTAGGGGATGTCATTGTAATTTTCCCTAAAATTTATCAAAGTATAAGTGAAAATTTTCAAATATAATATTTTATATTACACTTTATCAAAGGATTTTCTTTTCTTTTTTTGCCAAAATGGGTGTAGCTAAAGTGCTAACAAGTAACAACCCCAAAATGTATAAAATAAAAAAATAAAAAAGGAAACTAAGTGCAAAAAAGGAGGGAGGGGACCAAACCAAAACACCCTTAATAAGAAGAAAACCCAAAAGTAGGTAGGCTAATTTTCTTCTTAACATAAGATTTCTTAGCAAACAATGGTATATCATATCAGTAAACAGAGTTTAAAGTTATACCATAGTTTGTAAGAGAATCTGCTACCTGGTTTCCTTTTCTGTATATATATTTTTGAACAAGCCAAAATGGAATATATTATAACACAAAAGGTGATTCATCTCGCATAAGATGTGCAAAAGAGAACCACCCCCAAAAGTCACAGATACAAGTCTAGTGCCAAAAAATCACTACTGAGGAGAAATAAATCGAAACAAGCTACAAAACAACACCCATACAAGGTAGAGGGTGACGCCACCAGTCATTGTAACTATAGGTGAAAGTAGGCATATTCGCCTGTAGCCAAGAAAAAGACATAAATTTAACTTTGTCTACCGAATGATCCAAAGTGTCAATCTTCTGGTTAAAAATCCTGTTGTTTCTTTCCTTCCAAATAACCCAGACAGTAGCCATCCAAATTACCGTCATAAAAGAGTGAGACAATCGCGCTAACCCCGCCAAGTGACCAAATTGATAAGGGTGATCACTAGTGGACGCTGGAGCAGTAAAAGAGATGCCTAGCCACTGATAGATACGGTGCCACACCATACCAAAATAATCACAATGAATAAGTAAATGATCTGTGGTCTCAGAAGAACCGCACCCACCAATACAAGAAGTGTCGTCAAGAGGAATGACGCGCCTACGGAAAAGGTTGTCTTTAGTTGGGATTCGGTTGCGGAGAAGATGCCAAGCAAAAACAGATACCTTAAGCGGAACTTGCTTCTTCCACAAATCGACAGACAACCCACGCTTTGGAGTGAAACTCGGTGCCGTGAGATAAGAGTAAGTACCCTTAACGGAGTAGCCATGAATTGGGTCTAGAAGCCACCGCCACCTGTCAATAATATGGTCCTGCAAAACAACATCATGCAACAGAGATGCACACTGGGTCACTGACTCCTCCTCCCACGCCAAAAGGCGCCTCCTCCACTCCCAGGCACCACCACCGTCGACCCACCCCCTCCTCTCCATCTGACGCACTGTCACCCATTTATCCACCGCCAAATCA
>Ga0228710_1009646_pt1 | contig 13275 bp, 11 predicted proteins | sample MedpolnodulmetaG_FD_177995 | JGI IMG/M metagenome (GOLD analysis project Ga0228710, IMG submission 177995) | Root nodule microbial communities from Medicago polymorpha collected in Santa Monica, California, United States - pink nodules | ecosystem: Host-associated > Plants > Roots > Nodule...
CATTGTGGCAAAAAAAAAAAAAAACATATTATTTTTAACAAAAAAATACTGACATATTTAAAAATTCACGGTGTGTAGATGCTTTTCATCAATAGATAAAAAAAAATAAAACAATTTAAGATTGAAAAATAATAGTCTATCACTCGTACATTGCACGGATTAAGACACTAGTACGTGACAAACTAAAGCTAAAATTCTGATTGAGAGAAGCGTTGAGTTGTGTAATTAAAACTTGATTGAAATTAGTGTGAATAGATATGAAGTAACTAAAACTTTGTGTATAACTACTTCACTTTGTGGAAAATCAATATTATCGTTCATTCAATCATCAATTAGGATAATAAACTCCCATGGAAATAGTCTACGGAAAAAAAAGGAAGAGATAAATCTTGTTATTATAAACAATGTTTAATATGCGTACTAACTTAAAGAGAAAGGGCAAGTCATATATATTACTAACAATTGGCTTGGTAAAATTCATCTTTTTTGTCTTGGGATCTATTTGAGAGTTTATGAGAGGAGAGCCGATGAAGGCTTTGAAAAAAAAAGAAGAATGGAGTAGAAAGAATGAAGGAGTTTGGAAGAGGAGGACTTTTGGGGGTTGATCAAATTGTTATTTATGTCATCATTGACTCTCTTCTCTCTCTCTCATCCTCGCCGACCTTCACACAACCCTCCACTATTTCGTTCCTCTTATCCTTCAATACCCAAACATTCCATCGAGATGTAGCCCGACTCTCGCGGTGGTGCGATCGGCTCCTCTTTAGTCGCGACGCCACCATTGTCACAAGCGGTCGTCGATGTCCTCTTGCGACATGCTTGCTGTTTCTCAACGGAGGTGTCACGATTTGGCTCTGATGCGGAAGCTTTTGGTTAGATTTGGGTTTTCAAACGTGTTTGTGGGTGATTTGGACTACCAAACACGTCGGTTCTTGGGTGGTTTGATTCGGTTTTGGATCTGTGCGACTCGAGTTACAAAGAAGTCTGGCGCTGTCTCTGATTCCGACGGCGGTTCACCGGTATGCCGCCGCAATCACGACGGCGTGTTGATGCACCATATGCTGATTGTTCCATATTTGATGAGATCTGCAGTTTCCCTTATTTGGTTTGTCGACACAACGCCGTTGTTCGGTGGCCGTCCTTATCGTGAAATCCAGCTCACTCCTTCGTGATTGAATTCAGATTGTTGGGTTAGAAATGGCTGTTAATTTGTTGTGGCTTATCACAGTAAATGGTTGGTGCTAGTGGATTTCTTATTTACCGTGTTGGCGGTTGGTTCCACTCCCCGCTTTCAAGAATCTTGGTCTGATGACGGTCAACCTGTATGTCCGCTTTGATCTTTCAAATTCCTTGTTGTTCAATGAATGGTTGGTGTAGAGACTGTTTGGAACTCGAAATAGTTGTTAATGCTTGCTGCTGATGGTGCATGGAATGGATGGTACGTGATCCGTTATGTGTTGACATTCGGTTCATTCGCCAACTTATAGACCTAGCTAGTTGGTGCTTGCAAACATTGTTTGTTAGACTTGACTTGGGTTGAATCGAGTGTGTTGTTGTTATTGGCTGTATTTTCTGTTAGGGTTGATTCACTTGGATTTACTGGGTCAGGTTTTATGTCCTCCCAGTTTTTATGTATTTTTCCTTCTTTTCAATAATATAGGAGCACTTGACATAAGAGTAGAGTATAGTTGAGAAATCACATATTCTCTTTCCTGATGTCATTATGCTCTTGCCTTATAAAGAAAAAACTTTTGGGTTTTTTTTTTTTTTTCTTCATGTACCAAATCTTTTTTATTTGGAGGAACTCTGAAATTTTATTGGAGGGGTTTGGGGGTTTAGATGAAATTTGTAAATATATTCTATTTTGTTATAATACTCTCAAATTAAAATATGTTAATTATAAATATTTATTTATCATTATCTACAAAAAACACTCTTTAAAAAATTTGAAAGATTTTTCTATTTTTTCATCCACTCTCATCCTCAAAGCTCTCCGCTCCATTCCTCCCCGAACTCTCAAACAGAGCCTTATCGTTTTTTGACATATGTAGAGTGGAGAAGACCCACTGACATTAAAAGGTAATTAGTTAGACTCAATAGTTAATTAGAGGTAGAATGATTTAAAAAGAAAAAAGATAAAGAATAGCTCAATGGTTTTTTATTATCTTTTTTTTTACAAGGAATAGCTCAATAGTTAATTAGAGGTAGAATGATTTAATTCCCTAAAAAAAAAAAGTTAGAATGATTTAAAAGGAAAAAAGATATTAGGTAGAATGAAATTTTAAATTCAACTATAGGGTATATTTATTTGGTTTTTCAAAGTTCCTTCCTTTAGATGTAATTTATATGAGGCGTTTAGACACTTACATATTCCTCGTGAGCTTAACTCAGTTGATAAGGATAATGCATAATATATACAAGGTCCGGGGTTCGAATCTCGGTCACCCCCAGGAAAGACACCTACATATGAAGCATGTATACATATCATTTCTCTTATCATATCTCGAGAGTCTAATTGTTTTTGTGATGGACCAAAACGATTCTAGACTGATTTGATTCAAATATTTGATTGATTCTTAATGGAAAGTTACTTGATTATTGAGGTTATATTTTTAATAAAATTTATCTATCAGCAGTTAAAATATTTGACATAATTTATGTAGATGCTTGTAATTTTGTATCTTACTCTTTATATAAATGTACATTTTTGCAGTGAATTGCTACCATAGAATGTTTCCCAATATAGCCACTTTCTACACGGTATCCTCGTTCAAAACAACAACCACGCCTTCCTCGTCTCTTTAGCGTTCCAATGTCAAACTCCAAAAACAGAAAACGAAGCATCACTTTGCACATGACATGGGTGGTGCACCTTCTTTCAATCCATGCAGCGTCACATTTTTTCCCTTCTTCCCCATCATCGTTGTCACCGTCACCACCACACTCATTCTAATCGCAAGCGCCGAAAATCACAATTCAAAAGAAAATGAAGCAATTCCTAGTCTCGAAGATGACAATGGCGCCACCACGTCATCCCCACCACCACCGGTATCATCAAGCGAGAGCTCCAATGATAGGGAGAGGAACTCTGTTGCCTTCAAACCTAGCACTGCAGTGATAGTAGGCGTTTTAACAACCACATTTTTCCTCGTGTTGCTACTCCTCCTCTACGCCAAACACTGCAACGGTGCAAATATGCCCGTTGCTAGCAACGCGAATCCCAATGGAGAATCACATTTGCATAAGAGGAAAAACTCTGGAATCGAACGCACGGTTGTGGAATCATTGCCGGTTTTTAAGTTTGGGTCATTGACAGGCCAAAAAAATGGACTCGAATGTGCTGTTTGTCTCAACGGGTTTGAGGATCCCGAGGTACTTAGGTTATTGCCAAAATGCAAACATGCTTTCCACATGGAATGTGTTGACATGTGGCTTGATGAACATTCCTCGTGCCCGTTGTGTCGCTATAAGGTGAACCCTGATGACATTGTTCTTCCTCAACGACAAAACACTGAGGAAGAATCATTGTCATCAAACATCGAACGAGGTAATAATATTAACGACAATGTGCCACAACATGAAAATGAAAATGTAGGTTCACAACAAGTGTCTTCAATGGAAGAGAGGGACAGTGGTTTGTTACAAATAAATGCTTTGGAGAATAACGAAGTATCACCATTTAGGAGGTCTTTCGATAGTAATAATTCTAGAAATACAAGGAGTGAGGGTGTCATTGGAGAACATAGGTTAGATCACCAAATAATTTTGTCCCCTACTTATAATTCACATAGTAGGGTCCACCAACGATCGATCAATTCTAAATCGTGTGACATGCTTTACTTAACATTTGATGGGATCATTAGTGAGGGTTCCTCTTCACAGTTGAACATCACACATAGGGGAAGGAGAACAATGGTCGAGCGTAATCGTGATATTCTTGATGATGAGATAGAAAATGGTTTTGGTGGTGGTGGGAGGGGTGAAAGGAATTTGAGGACCGTCTCGGACATGGCAGGAATGAGTAAGTTTTTGAGTAGGGAGATAGGGAGGGAAAGAGAACGTGGTGGTGGTCGACTAGAACAAGAGAGGCAACGTGAGGGAGTTGCATCGAGGTGGTTTGCTTGGATTTCTGGGTCAAAATCAAAAAGAGCAACTTCTGAATGAAGATAATATTTTTGGAGAGTAGTGGTCTTTTCTATATAGATCTCTTTTTATAACAAAAAACATTAATATTAAGGGCAGAGTTGTCTTTATATATGCATAAAACTATAGTAGTAGAGTTATGTGACAATTTACTTTGCATTTTCTTTTTTTAAGCTCAGGACAGCCATCAATTAGTTTCTTAGGATTGTTTGAGATAATAGCGATGGATTTTTAATGTTATTAATTGAGAGTTTTCATGTACCTTTCTTTTTTTTTTCTTTCTTTCTTTCCACTTTTGAAGATTGTGTTTTAAGAATTTATTGAATCAATATACTTAAGGAATAGGCAAAGCATTTACATGAATGTCACAATTTTATAAAAAAAATTAAATTTTTTGAAAGCTACATTGACCTTCGTTACAAAAGTACTACTCAATTCAGTCTAAACTCTTTCTTATTTTTTTTTGAAAAATTCAAAATAAATTAATAAAACTATTGAAATCACAAACCAACAAAATGCAAGATTTACCACTAAGCAATGTAGTCAGGATCGAGATCCTACGTATGTTTGATTGCCTTGTGAAGGGACGCAAACATATGAAACGTAACACAGTTCGTAAGAACCCACTTAAAGACAAAGTTGTAACTTCACACACACACAAAAACATCAAAATTATAATACAATAACAACACAACTTAAAAATTAACCACCTTTAAAAACATCATAGCTTACAAAATAACTTACAAAATTAAAAACTACATAATAATTATAATACAATACAAAAACAAAATAACTTACTAAATCATAACTACTAGGTTAAAAATAAGTTCATCATCTCTACCAACTCCCTCTTCATCTCTACTGGTTCCCTATCTATTAGTTCCAGTCAAATCAGAAACTGCATAGCATTCTTGACATCCGGAGGAACCATTCGACAAGGTTGAACATCTCTAACAGTTCCAGTCAAATGATGCCTCACTATGTATGCACCTTTAATAAAAGAACACTCACAGAATTTACACTTCACCTTTCTTCTTGTTCCTCCTTTAATAGAAACAACATACTGCCATGTTGAAACCATTATAGAAGGTATGTGAAAAACAAGTTAAGGGAGGAAAAAAACGAAAACAGAGTAATGGGTTATGGAGAAGAAAAGGAAAACGGGTTTAGGTGAGGGAAGAGAGTGAACGACGGTGAGAACTTTGCCGGAAAAGGGAACATGACCGTCGTTCGTGAAACAGAGACATGGCCGTCGCTCTTGGTTAAGGTTGTTTCGAAACACGACGGAGGGAGAAAGGCAACGACGACGGCCGTTTTGAAGCTGAGAACGGAAGAATGAAGAAAGGGAACACGACGACCGTTTTCGGTTAGGGTTTTTTCGTGAAGGGGAGAAGAGAAAGAATGAGGATCCGGGTCATAAGTATAGATAGGGAACCAGGTTTAATTTCGACCCGATCCAGTTCGCAAAGCCCGATTTCAATTTTTCCAACCTAACTCGTTTTTCATTATGTTCTTGTGTGCAAGAACTCGATCCTGACTGCAAAACGCACAAAATCGACCTAGAATAAGAACAGAGCAAGAACAAGAACGGAGCACGCCGACGAGGCTGTGACATGTAAGATCAGACGATCCTATGACCCGACACTCGTTTTTGACTACCTTGCCACTAAGGATTAATCTTACAAATAACCAACAAAACCACAAACCAAAAATAGCTAGCCAAAATTACCATTGAAATCAATATAAGTAGACACGAGACACCAAAACCACCAATACCCTACTAACAAGTTACCAATACCCTCCTTCAAGTAGCATAATGATCATGGATCAATAGCCAAAGCATCCAAGAGGATTGATCAACCACTGATTTAATTCAAAATCAAAACTTTCGGTCTTCATTTTAAACCACTACTAAGATTGTAATTTTATATCATCAAGAATATGACCAACATTGCTTTCATTTTTACGAAAAAAGGCATATTGTTGAGTTCTTTTCAAATCATCCAAACGCAAGTCATCTATACAAGCAATAAATATAACATGAACGCAAACTATGTTTAGTACTCGACATACTTCGAATAAGATTACTTCCACTAAAAAATCTATGAGAAACTAAAAAAATTATAACGTGAACACATACACCGTAAACAAATGAATATGAACAAATTGAATATATGAATAGGAGTAGAATAAAAACAGAGAACAAGAATTCAGTTAAAAATTAACGTTTTTGGTTAATGAATAATAGGAAGTCGTTTAACATTGAAGTTTATCATATTGAGAAAAAATAGAGAATCCTACGAACAAAACAAACAAATGTGGAATGATAAGAAAGACAGAAAATCTCAAGGGTTTGGATGGAATTGTGGAATGAATTTCAACTAAAAATGTCTCTTACAATACTAGTTTGTTGAAAAGTATAAAAGAAAAACTCAGAATTCATTGATAACGCTAAACATAAGACAAAATTAACCTAAAATAAAATATAAAACATGTTTTCATCTATTCCAAACGCAGTGTACCCTAAACTAACTGAAGAGCAAGGCAATATATAAGTAATCACTACTGCTTGTCACCATTTACATGTTGCAAAATCATATGAAGATAAAATAAGTTAGGATTCAGAATTCCATGACTTCCACCCAAGGAGACATATGCCGCCTCTTCTTTGTAGGTCGCTCCTTCAAAAAATCAAGATTTAGGCTGTCAATAATCTGAACATCAGCATCATTGATGACCTTGTTGTGTACTGCATCATCAGAAACATGATGCAATTGTAGAGTTGGGGACAAGTGTTGATTCCAATGCATTTCTTGTAGTAAAAGCCGAATATTTTCGATGGACATCAAATACGTTGATTCTTTTTTAACAGGCAAATTGAGAGTAGTAGCAGAATCAACAGAATCATTCATATCCGGCAAATGCTCAAGCTTTTCTATGGACTTGCATTTTTTTTCTCTACGTCCATCTTCAAGCGATGATCTTGATTCATTTTTAACTGGGGAAGTTTCCGTGAACTCTACTGGATCATTCAAATCTGGTAAAGTGAAAATAGCAGCAGAATTATTCATATCTTGTAAAGGCCGAAGGTTTTCTACGAACATCCAATTTGATCTTGATTCTTTTTTAACCGGGAGATTTTTAATTATCTCTACGTCATCTGAATCATCCAATGAACTGCTTGATGTATCTAGAGATGCCTTAGCCTTTACATGCTCTGATTGACGATGCGACTTGGGATCCATATCTTCCTGTGAAAATATAAAGAAAAAAAAAAGCACGAAAATTAGTGAAGCCATTATGCGTTTAGACTTTGTCACTTTGTCACTTTGCCCCTTTTTGTTGTTTTTATAACCACATTCCCCTTGTGATCAGTTCTATTAACAAAAATTCCCTTGTCTGTTTAGTCCAAACGAGAAATGTTCAAACAATCTCTAGCATCACAAGTGAAATATGTTCGGATGAAATCCATGCAGCTCGATAAATGTTTTGAGAATAAAATAAATAAATACATCTTTAAGTGTGTGGTGATAAAAACTAGGTAATATTAGACTGCACCATTTGTGCTTTGACTAATCACAGAATATTTTCTTATTAAACTTGGATAAAATGAAGAGAACTCTTACACAACCATAAAGTCGAGCACAAAGTAAAACTACATAGATTAAATAGTGTATAGCAATATTAATTTATTCCACCGACCACAAAGACCACCCTTTTTTCCTATAATTAGTTTGCACACTATGGTATTGGTAAGTGATGTATTTGTATCATTGTGACATTTTAAGTTTTAACGCAGAAATCATCTATAGATTTCACAGCAAAGTGACAGTTACTGTTTAGATTTGGCAGAATAATACCGCGGGCACAATTTTTGCTAACATAACAAACTATGAATTGAAGGGCATAGTAATAAAGTCAAACCCATATAACATCGTGATGAAGCCAAAATGAAGGAAGAGCCACATGAAAATGGGAAGTTAAAAAAAGTCTCAATATGATACAACAGAAAAAACATGGTGCGTACCTCCATTTTAAATATTGAACCATTGAAACAGTGATTAGATGATCGCTTGTCAAAAGATTGGCAATGTCTCAGTGAAGTTCCCGGTGTAGCTTCTGGTTCAAAATGATCCTTAAGAACCATACTAGAAGTATCAAAAGATGGAGCCATTTCTATTCCCCGGCCAGCATGGGAAGTTGATGCCTCCCCATTGACTAAATGACCAATCTTGTTGTCATTATATTCTGAGTGGTGGTGGTCATCAACATTGTCATGGGAAAAGCCTTCATTGTCATGGTTTTTCACCAGCTCAAATATTAACCTTTGGATAAGTATTCGTTTGAAATACGACTCCGCAGGTGGAAACCAGTCCAAATTGAGCTAGAAAAATACAAAATATGTTAGGTTAAATATAAGAAATTACTTATTGAAATGTTATAAGGTGCGGAACAAAATAACTGGGATAGATGCTACGTAAATTGGCAATATGAAAAAGATTCAGATGAAGTTCAAAATGTTTTGGAAAGAAAAAAAAAGTCAACCATGAAAACCACTTACAAAGTTGGAGAACTTGCTTAGTATCAAAGGGTTGAAATTAAATGGAACTTCAGCCAGGAAGAGCTCTAGATAATGAAGCAAAAAGAGGCCACAATCATATTTGTTTTCCTGCTGTGGTACCTGTCAAGGACATTCAGTCACAAAACATTATTGAAAACACCATCAAATGGAAAATATAGAAAGGTCTAAGTCAACTAATCATAAGCTAGAGAAAAGTGAGAAATAAATTCAACAAGACAACAAAGTATGGGGAAAATATTGGGAATTTTGAATTTGATATTTTAATTGGTAAGTTTTGAGTAAAATAATTGTAACCCAAAGGGGCAGAGTTTGAATCTCCAATGAGGAATTTATGGCCTAGTACCCCCTCCCCTTATATAAATAATAATAAATGGGGTAAATTATCAAACAGTAAGATTGCACTCTCAATTGACTTAATTCCTAAAACATAAATAAAAATCATTAGGCCTCAATTTAACAGAGAATGAAAAGACTAGCATTCATCAATAACTATTGAAAACAATTTTGCAATAGAAACCAGCCACTTTTGTAGTGGTTTACCAAATGACGTAGAATCTATTTTCTGGCAAATAAAACTGAAATTTGTTTCATTCAACAAAAAGAAATGTTCAACGAAAGAATATTTGTCTCTGGTTTTAACCAGCATGCTGTGAAAATGTAAACAAGTAATACCGCAGCTTGGAGAAAACGCATATTCAAGAATCTTGATGAGAGGTCTTCTCCACATGTACCCTTCTTCCTCTCTTGCCATTCTTCACACAAATAACTGTCAATTTCAGATGATAAGTCAATAAATAGCTCACTGAGTTATTCTTTTAAAGAGATAATACAAATAAATTTACGGAGTAGCAAAGTAATAGTTGACAAAATGGACACTGATAAGAGAAAGTGAAGCAAATTTAAGGCAAGTGTCATTGAGAAGCTCAAAAATACCTTTGCACAAGATCTTTCAGACCACTATGATATCCCTTGATAGAATCCATATGCAGTATACAGGGTAGCCTAAGTGACTTTTCCGGCTCTTTGTCTGCAATATGCATCATAACATACTCTCTGAGAATAAATATGTTTAAAAGAAAGGATTTGATTTGAAAAAGACAAAAACTCACCATTAATATTAACCACTTCGCCAGGATTACAAATTACTATTAAGCTCCAGTGATGTCTGCCAACATGGCCAAAATTGAATTCCAATCAAAACATCAATACAAATACAAATTAAACAAAGAAGTAAAAGTTTGATGGTTACTTACTTGAAGTTCACAGGCATGAAAACAAAATCTTTTTCAAATAAATTAACTTTTCTTGTCCATTTACAAACACGTTTAAATGCAGATTCGCCGTCACAAGCTTTGTGGGGATTTCTGTCCAAATCAGCCAGCTTTCGAAAGAAAAAACTATTGAAAAAGTGGAACCTAACCCTTTCCTTCTCTTGTATCTTATTCTTCAGATATCTGTAGAAATTGAGATTTTTGAAACAGTTACACCCATGTTTTACTAGTTACAATGTATATCAGGATCCAGATTGTTTTTTTATTTATATTTGCCACATGTTTAACATTATCTTTATATTGAAAGTCCTTTTTATCATTTTCTTTATAAGTGCACCACATATGGTTATAAATTTTCATCTCTAAAATTCATTTATAACATCATATGAATGCACCTACTTTTAATAAAATAAATAAAAAAATAATAACCAAATAACTAAAGAGAAAAGATGAATGTTCTAAGGTTCATAATAATAATATAAGAACTAAATGCAACCAAAGAAGACAAAACGGTTTAAAAGACATTCTTAATGAAGTGACAAACAAAATTTAGAACAAAATTACAGAAGGCAAACAATGTAACCTCCAAAAGGAAAACATGCATATACAAACTTACAGAAGGTAAAAATCGATGATCGTGTCATTGATACATGTATCTGGTTGTAATAGATCAACATCTCCCTTACTTAGGGAAACAGCATCCAGGTCCCCTTTTGGATAATATAATTTGTCAAAATGCTCCGGAAAACTGTTTCAAATATGAAATGCTAGAATTAGCAACCAGACAGCGTTTGCATTTTGGAACACACTGTCCCAAAAAAAAAGATTATGACTAGTCCAAGAGAACTCATTTGCATCATAAAGTTATGCACAAGATATCAAGTGATTTTACGTCCACTCTAACCACGATGACAGAAATTTAAAAACACCAAAATGATAACTTAGACCCTGCATTTTTCTACTGTATTGTATCTTGGAAACGTGAAATACTATTACATGGGATTGACGGAATCAAAAACATATTTTCAACAATTAGGCCAAGAAATCTGAAGCCAAACATCTCAGAACCACGCATAAAAGATAATGAACTATAGATGACATATGCCATGCAATGGCAAACAAAATCATAAAGTACAAAGCAGAGAATAATATCAAAGTCAATGCTTCTGTATCGAGAGTTATCTATGCCTAACTATTACAAAATGAAGAAATAATTTTTGTACTTACGCTGGGAAGCTTGTTAATAGAATTCTTGATGGAGTAGTACTTTTTTTCACACATTCATCACCCTCTAAATTAATGCCAGCTGATTCATTCTGCAAAAAACGTTGAACGTAGATTAGTCCAGCAATTAAATCCCTGCCTTAGGATATAAACTCACAAATAGAGGTTACAATACACTGGATTGAAACCCTAATGAGACATGATCTACCTGACGTGACAGCGACAAATATACATCACCACTGGTATCCTCTGTCTTAGGTTCAACAGAATTCTCATGTGTATGAAGTTTAGCAAACGAGTTTCCCGGCGTGTTGCCCCCAACTCCATCAACATTAATGTAAGGATTACTAGAGAAATCCTTTGCCTTGACTTTGTCTACAGAGGAAACTGTAAATATATTAAGTTAGTTGGCTTAGAGAAAAACAGTTATCATGGAAACCATAACAGAATTAAAATGTTAATTTTTTATTGGAGAGAAAAACAAGAAGGTCGAGTACATGACAAGTATCCTCGACAAATCAGGACACTCAAACCGGTAAGTCGAATATAAGTGGCACCTGGCCTGACTCAAGCATGACAAGTATCTTTTGGAAAGTTAAAAACAACAAATTGATTTGACTTTGAAACCCTTCTGATTTTAGTTAATTAAATAAGTAATCAATACAAATCTTGTTCAATTTGAGGAGAATCTATCTCCACATTAAATTCTTTTGATGATTCCAAACACAGTTCTAGGGTTTCATTCTAACTCTCAATTCAAATCTTAAATGGCAAAACATAGTATATTCATATAATAAATAACTTCAAATAGTAGCAAAAACTTTTTGATATCTTAATTAGGGTTTTTAAAAAATCCACGTTCACAATTTTGGCCTTGACTCTGCAATCACAACACGATTGTGGTTACAACATTTGATCGTGATTCTCCGCAACATGCATCATCGCAATTCGACAATGATTTAAACCGTGTTTCTTACACAATCAATTTCAACTTTAATAAATCAACAAAAAGTATCATGATCGCAACCAGAAGAACCAAACAAAAAACTTATCCAAACAATTAATTTGATCAATACAAAAAAGAAAACAAAAAAATTTCAGAATCTAGACATAATTCAAAATTTTCAGGAAAAAAAGATAGGATAAGATCGTATCACATAAACCGAGAGACTTGTGCAATTGATGATATGAAGAGGAATCATAGAAAGCATCCATGGAATCGAGAGATTCCGAAACCCTAGAAGGATGAAATTGCTTCATCGTTGTTCTCATCAAGGGTTTGTGAGAGGTGATGGGAAACTCAGTGAATCGGGCGCGCGAAAAGGAATTGTGTTGTATTGAATAGGTTTTGAAGGTATATAGGTAGCGTAAAATAAATATTTAAGCTGTGATGGAAAGTGGTGGAATGGAATGGAATGGTGTGGAATACAGTCAGGTTCCATTGTTTGGTTTTGTAAAAAATGGATGGAATGGAATGTGATGGAACCCATTCCATCTAATACCACTCATTTCTTCAATTTTTCATTCCTCCCAAATTGGGGTGTATGCAATGGAATGGAGTACATTAATAAATCAATTACAATCTTATCCCTATTTTTTCTATTTCATAAACCGCTGCTTCTTCCCTCTTTTCTCCTCTTCACCGTTTCTTCTTCTTCTGTCCATATGCATCCTTCCTTCTGCAACTCTTCACCGTCTGTTGTTGGCTAATAAAATTGTGTTCAGTGGATAGGTGAAAGTGACAGTAATCTTGATTCAATTCTTAACTTCATTTTTTTTTTTATCTTTCATAACTTCGATTTTTTTGAACAATAACTTCATTTATTTTTATTCTTTGGTGATGCATATATTTGTTAGACTGGACATGAATCCTAACTGTGCCGCTTGGAATATTGTGGTATCCTACATGGTCTTCAATGTTGCATATATAAAGAACAACACCATAATTCAAATTAGATATTCAATATTGATTCAAAATTGTTTATTTTTCTAAGGACCTTGACAGGAAAAGGAGAGCTTGAAAACATAATGTCCATGTTTATATATGTGAAGTGT